>OFFK01000294.1_pt1 | contig 43835 bp, 36 predicted proteins | sample 1521361 | NCBI WGS metagenome assembly OFFK01 (sample SAMEA3504096, study PRJEB24116) | mouse gut metagenome | biome: mouse gut; feature: mouse-associated habitat; material: faeces | place: Denmark | collected 2011 | reverse complement strand
CCTCTAATACCCTCCCGTCCGCTGTGACCGTCCGGGTATTCAGCCAGACTTCCTGAGAATCTGGAAGTATCACTTTCTGTATACGGTAGCATCCGTAAATGGTCAGGGCAGATGCCGCAAAAACAAGAAACATGGTAACGGCTACCGCCCAGATAAAGGCGCTTTTCATTGATTTGGGTTTCCTCATTTTTTCCATCTGTATCCCATCCCCCAGACTGTCTCGATGTATTCCCTGCCCGCAGCTTCCTTCAGTTTATTCCTGATCTTCCGGATATGCTCTTTTATCACTCCGCTGTCTCCTTCGGCATCAAGCCCCCAGACAGCCTCATAAATCCGTTCCCTGTCGAAGATCTGATTGGCGTTGCGCATCAGGAACTCCACGATATCAAACTCACGGTTTGACAGGTTCAGCGGCTTTTCCCCATAAAAAACCGTCCGTTCCGCCAGATTTACGATCAGACCCTGGGAAGATACGATTTTAGGCGTACATTTGCTCCGCTCGTCCCTCCGCAGGTGGGCCTCCACTCTCGCGGTCAATTCCTTCAGGCTGAAAGGCTTGGTTATATAGTCGTCACCGCCAGCCTGCAAGCCGTTTATTTTGTCCTGTTCCGTAATCCGGGCTGTCAGAAACAAAATGGGGCAGACCACATTTTGGCGTATCATTTTGCACAGCTCCAGCCCGTCCATTTCCGGCATATTGATGTCGAGCAGGATCAAATCCGGATAGATATTCAGCATGGATATTGTCTGCTCCGCATTTTCCGCTGCAAAAACCTCGTATCCGCATTTCCGTAAGTGACTTGACAATAACTCTGTCAGCATTTTTTCATCATCAACTATAAGTATTTTATATGCCATGGTGAAGCCTCCTCTTACGGAATATGATAATACAAAAAAGTCAAAAAGTGGTCAATTTTCTCACCAGCTAATCCCCATTCCTTCCCTGGTAATCCTGAATTGCAGCAGACTGTGATCCTGACATTCATCAATCACAGTATGATAGATATTGGAGAACGGAGCCACGCTTCCATATCCTTCAGCCAGCCATATGCCATGGCAGCGGCCTGCCCGGTCATCTCCAGCTCTGCGATCCACTCTCCGGAAAGATCACTGTCTCCCTGCCTGTCCGCGGCCAATCCATGGGGAATCTCATTCCGACTGCTGGTTTTCCCCAAGCCACGATTTCAGAGAATCTTTTAATTTACTGTAAATATCGTGATAATCATAACCGTCTCCCACAAGGCCAACTGTCTCGTCTATCAAAAGCTTCCATTCTTCCCTGCTGAATTTTTTCAGAATTTCATCCTCCAGTTGCCGTGCTTCCTGGCCATACCTGGCCCTGATCTCCGACATGGTATCTGCAAACACATTTTCCTCGCATCCGAGAGAACGGCTCAATTCTCTTAAATAAGTATCCTTATCCACGTCCATAGGCGGCGTCACCTCTCCGTTCTGGGTTTTCCTGATAGACTCCTGGATATCATCTACCTTCTGATTATGCCGCCCAGTCTCCGCGTCCAGCTCCGCCTGCTTTCTTGCCCCTATGTCTGCCTGCATATCCGACACTTCCTGGTTCTTCTGATTCTGAATATCATCATATTGATCAAAAAAATTCCCCTCGTCTTCCACTTCGTACCGGTAAGCGTCACCCTTCAAATTCACTTCCTCAAAGACTGCATCCGCATCTTTCAAATCTCCGTAAAAGCCATAGAAATCCAATCCCAGCCCCAGAACATCCAGCAGAAGATCTCCTGTGCTCACCTCCCCTGTTCCTGCCATAAACTCCGCAAGGTCTTTCCCTGTGGCGGCGCTGTCCCCCAATGTGGAAACCACATCCGAAACCAACTGTCCGCCATGGAACAGTTTCATGGCAGTCCCGCTGCTCCCTGCGGCAGGATTCAGGAATCCAGCCACAAAATTGGCTATCTCCGTGGCCGTACAGAACAGCGTCTTGGTCTCCCCATCCTCGGGACCGAAAAAATACTGCCGGGAAGTCTTTCTGACATAATCCCCTGCTTTCGTGTCCGTACACCCAATGGCAAAAACTCCTACGCCTGCCAGACAGCTTCCCGCCAAAACCCATGCCGCCGGACCGCCCAGAGCCAGGCCGATGGTCATCAATGTCAGCCCCAATATGGTACTGAAACCTGCATTCTGGAGCAATCCGCCTAAATATCCCCCCGATTCAGACCATCCGCCGTCATCCGCCAAAACGATTCCGTACCGGGAACCAAACCAGGCTGCCGCCATACCGCCGGCTGCCAGCAGCAAAATCATTCTGGCCTTCCGCATTTTCTCCGGGTCTGACAGCACTTGGGGCCAGAATATCTGCAGCAGCGCAAAAAGAACCATCAACAGGGTCACAATCAGACGGATCCAGAAATGATATCCCGCTGCAAACCAAAGCACCAGGCTCACAAATGCATAGATCAGAAATCCACGGCCCATCTGGAAGAAAACCATCCTGTATTTCTCACTCCTGGGTTCCGGCCTGGTACCGGCCTCCACCTGCTTTCGGTTTCCTGCACACCGCCAGAGCATACAGAGCCGTACCAGCCCGTTGTCCTTCTGGGCAAAAATCAGCATACAGTACAGGGCGGCCAAAAACAATGTGACCGGATTCATGAGGAAAAACCCTCCGATCCAGACCGCCAGAAAGGGAATCCACATCTGACGTCCCCTTCCGTAACCCAGCCTCCGGCACTCATCCGCATCCCCCGGAATCCCCAGCAGACTGATCAGGAAACCAAGTTTTTGGGTTCTGATCTGCCGAATCAGATGCCGCCCGATCAATGTGACCAGCATCATCAACGGCCACACCAGAAATGCGGTATCAATATACCCCAGATTCACGTTCAGTCCCTTTATGGTACTGGGCGTACCCATGGTACCCGCCATCAGATAAGGGGTCAGATTCCCCCATCTGGCTCTCCGATCCAGCATAAAGGTATCGTTTAAATAGCAGGTGGCGTACATATTATAAAAAAACAGCACTGCCCCCCAGACCAGGAACAGGAACGCCGACAGAAACTTTTTCTTTGCCGCCCCTTTTATCATGCCCGGAAATCCCGCAGCTATTTTCCGCAGACACCAAAACCAGAAGCCCGGTCCGCTTCGGGGAAATCCCTCTGTCTCCACGATTCTGCGGTATTCCGACTTCTGCTTCGGCGGCTCCTCCTTCCGGGGACCTGCGCCCTCCGCTTTATCTCCCTCGTCCTTGAGCCTGCCCAGTTCCCGTAATACAACCCCGAACCAGCTTGCTGCGCTCTGGGTATCCCGTTCCAGCTGATCATATTTCCTGAAGTCCTCTCCCCCCAGCAGATACAGCCTGCGCTTATCCGCCACCATGGCCAGCGTCAGGCGCTGCCTCCTGATACGGTTGCCGGAATGAACCAGGACCGCCTCTCTTACAGGATTTTCTATCTTTTCTCCGTGTAATTTTTCCCATTTTTCCGTCCGGAAGGAAGCGCTGACTCCCTTTGCCTCCAGTATGCCCTCAAAGGCCATATAAAGCGCTTCCTTATCCTCTGTACATACCAGAAGAGAATTCTTCCTGTCCTGCAGAATCCCCGCAAATTTGCCGTCCGCATAATAGAAGGTAAGAATCTGATCCTTTTTCCGGAGCATCTCATTCTGAAAGTTCATGCAGTGAGCAGCGTTGAGAATCACCTCCAGGCTCTGCCGCAGCCCGTCCCCCATCAGCACATTGCCGTCCTGTTCCTCCAGAAGCTTTTTCTTCACCAGGGATTTTAACAGCTTATTGTGATTTTGGTATGTATCAGGCTCAAAAAAAGCTTTCTTCACCCCATTGATGCTTTTCCTGCCCGTTTGCTCCATCCGAATCCGCAGCAGCAGATACAGCTCTGCCAATCCCATCTTATAGGCCGGTACCCTTACTTTTTCCTTTTGTTCTCTCATCTTATTCCCCCACTCCCTCCAAAAGCGCTCTAACCGTCTCTTTTTCAATTCTGGTCAGGCCGTATCTGCCCGCCAGAAAAAAATACTGTTCTGACTCTGCGATCTTTTTGATCTCATTGTCCGACAGCCCCTCCTTCCAGGTAAGACATATCCCCTTCAAAGGATGCTCAAGAACATCGTCTTTACACAAAATCAAGCCGTCACTCTCCGTGGTAATCCACAAATGCCCTTCGCTGTCCTGATAAAGCCACCGCACCTTCTCACCGGGAATCCCATCCTCCACCCCGAAGGTATCCTCAATGGCATATCCCTCGGGAAATTCCCGCAGCACATTCAATCCCCCTGCCGTAAGCTGACCGCTGGCAACAAGCACCTTCTCTTCCAGAACCAATATGGCATTGATATATGGATGGGCCAGTCCCTCTTCGACGGTCAAATACTGCCAGTTCTTCTTGCCGTTTTCCTCCCGCAGGATACTGATTCCTCCGGGCTGATTCGCCAGATAAGAACCGAACCACAGCGCATCCCCATCCGCTGCCATCACATTTACCGGATCCGCCAGAAGCCCGTTTTCCCGGCTGTACTGCTCCACAACCTGCCAGTGTCCGTCTTCTTCCCATACAAAGCGGTTTGCACCTTCCATTGTACCCACCAGCACCTCCTGCCCAAGACACAGAATGGTATTCACCCTTCCACCGGTGAGAAAGGGCTCCCCGTAATCCTCCCTGGTTCCCTCCGGATACAGCACGCTGACCCCCTGATTATGGCCGATCCATACCGAACCGTCATATGAGCGGCAGATTTCCGCTGCATAGATCAGCTCCAGATCCTCAGCCACATACCCGATTACTTCCCCGGTCTCCGGATCCAGGCGTTTCACACCGTCTCTTCCGCCGATCCACAGGCTTCCATCTTCCGCCAGGTAAAGAGCCGATATCTCCTCCCCTTCGCAGAACACCGCAACCCCTTCCGGCTGGTGTATCTGTTCTTCTTCGCCTGTTTTCCTGGTCTGCAGAATCAGCCAGCCCGTAATGATGCAGGCCGCTGCCACAAAGATACTGTTTACAAGCCATCTCTTCCTCATAATTCCACTGTCCGGGAGCACAGATACTCCCCCTCTCCCCGATCATGTGTGACATAAGCCACGGTATTCCTCCCTATGTATTCCCGCCTGAAAAAATCCATCACTTTCTCCCTTGTCTTTCCGTCCACATTGCTAAGAGGCTCGTCCAACAGCAAGATCTCCTTTCCGGAGGCCAAGGCCCTTGCCAGGGAAACCCTTTTGGCCTGCCCGCCGGAAATCTGGCCCGGAAAACGTTTCATCAGATCCCCAATCCCCAGTTCCTCACAGATATGCTCCACCCTGGCGCCCGCCCCTTTCCGATCCTTTCTACCCAGGGGAAACAGGATATTTTCCTCCACAGTCATATGATTCCACAAAGCCGGTTCCTGAAATACCATGGCCAGACGTCTCTCCCAGGGTTCTTTCCCTTCCGCTGGTTCTCCCCCGATAAAGACCTGCCCCTGATAGGCCCTGTCCAGTCCGGCCAGGATCCGCAAAAGCGTGGTTTTGCCGCAGCCGCTTTTCCCCACCAAAGCAACCGCCTCGCCCTTCTCTATCTTCAGAGAAAACGCCTCCAGCACCCTGTGCTCCCCATAACTCCTGGTCACTTTCTCCATCCTGATCATCTTTTCTCTCCCCTGCATTCCTTCCGCACTGATGTTGAAAGCCTATCTTCCGGCTGGAATGTCTTCCTTATCACAAGCGCAAACAGCCCTGCCGTAAACAACACCGTTATCAGGCAAAATCCGCTGACCAGTTCACTGGCTCCATAGTGCAGATAATTATAGACCTTCACAGCCAGTGTCTCATATCCCGGAGGCATGAGAATCAGCGGGATGCCTTCCTCCCCAAGGGTGAGCAGAAAAACCACCGCTGCTCCGCTGACAACGGCCGGCCGATATACCGGAAGCAAAATCCTGCGAAAGTACTTTGGCCCGGAGGTTCTATAGATCCGACCTGCCTCCAGCTCTTCCCGGTGAATCCGTCTATGCCTTGCCGAAAAAAGCAAAAGGGCAAAGGGCATATATTTCACGGCACAGCCCAATGCCGGAAAATACAGCGTCTGACTTAAACCATAGAACGCACTTCCGTTGACGGTTTTCAGAATACCCATTCCAATCAAAGAGGAGGGTACAGCAATGGGAAACAGCGCCAGAAGATGCCAGTACCATCCTTTTCCCTCAAGCCACACTGCCGCAGGCCCTGCCAGCAGCACAGCCGTCCCTGCGGAGAGCATGGCTATCCCTATGGAAAGCAGCAATTCCTCCCAACACAGCCCCAGAGACTCCCACAGCTGTATCGGGTCTCTGATCTGGAGGAAAAAAAGCACCAGCGGCACCCCGATCTGCAAAATGCACAGCACCACGGCAAAGCCTCCTGCCAGCCTCAGGACTCCTGACAATTCCAGCCCCCTTCCTTCCAGGGAGGATCTCCGAATCGGGATAGAACCCAGTCCCCGGTGCGCCAGCATGAACAGTCCCAGCACCGGAAGGATAACCGGAAGCGCCAGAAGCCCTGTCTGCCCCAGATTTCCTGTCCTGCTGTACTCCGAAAAGATCTCCAGCGTATAGGTCTGATACTGAAAAAGGGACGGTACGGAAAAATCCGCAGCCGACAAAACAAAGACCAATGCTCCTGCAGCCATCACTGCCGGAAAGACAGCCGGAAGCACAATGCAGAAAAACACCCGGTTCCCTCCCCCATAGATGCTGCCCATCTCCTCCGCCTTACGGTCATGGTATTCCATTGCCACCAGAATCACACCCACCGCAAGGGGCAGAAAAGACAGAATATTCACAAAGACACAGGGCAGGAGGCCCCCTGACAGGCTTCTCATCAGATTGCGGTCAATCCTGCCGAGCAGGCGAACCAAATACATCCAAGTCAATGCGTAGACATAATAGGGGACCGGTGCCAGAAGCAGAAAAAACCACCGCAGCCGTGTCCTGCGCAGCGGACCGTTGTGGAGCCAGGCGGCGGCAGCCAATCCCACAGCCATACATCCCAATGCCGCCAGAGATGCCAGCAGGAAGGTATTCCCTGCCAGTTTCAGCCGCCTGGCTGCGCCCGGTATCTGTCCCCAGTAAGCTTCCTTCCGGATAAAACCGGTCAGCGGCAGCAGCAGCAATCCGAAATAAAGCAGAACCGCAGTCTTCTGAAGCACTGCGGACCTGCAGATCTTTCTAACGGGCATCTAAAAATATCTCCTCCATATCCTTTGCAGAAGTCTCCAACATCAGATAAATATCCCTCAGGTTCAGTGCCATCCCCTTTACCTGAAATTCTCCCTGCTTTTCCCGCACCGACACGTCAAAGAATCCTTTCTCTATCAGAAACTGCTCCGTCCGGGCATCTGCCAGAAAATCCAGAAGCTTTCTGGCATTTTCACCATTGGGCGCTCCCTTGATCAACGCTACTGTGGAAGGTGTGATCAGCGTCCCCATGCCATCCTCACCCTGATCCGGAAATATCATGATAACCGGAGCGCCGTCCTGAATGGCATCTTTGGCATCATCCGTGTCCGTATACCCCACCAGCACCTGTCCTGCTGCCGCCATATCCTTGGTCACAGAATTGCCATCCACAATCTGAACACCCCTGTCCGCAATCTGCTGGAAAAATTCCCGTGCCTGCTCTTCCCCCAGCTCCGCATACATGGCAGCAGCATGGGTTCTGGTGGTCCCGAACATCGGATAGGCAAGTGCCAGATCTTCCCCTGCAAAACTTCCGTTCACAAAATCGTACACGCTGTCCGGATAGTCCTCTTCCGGCGTCAATTCCGTATTCACCAGCATCACTCTGGCCCTGCCTCCAAAAGCAGTCCAATATCCCTCCGGATCCTTATATGCCTCCGGAATATCCTCCGTCCCTGCGGGCACATAGCACTCCAGCAGCCCACGCTCCTGCAGGTCAATGGTCTGGATAAACTCATTGTTCCAGAACACATCGCAGACCGGTCTGTCCGCCTCGGAGATAATGCGGTTCACCAGGCCCGTTGTCTTGTTGGCCTCCGTGTCATAGACAGCCCGAACCGAGATCCCTGTCTCTTCTTCGAACTGGCGGAACAATTCCTCACAGTATACCTGCTCCACAGCCGTATATAACACCACTTCCTCTTTGCGTCCGCAGCCTCCCAGAATTGCAGACAGCACAAATAAGGCCATACACCCCTGTATCCCCTTTTTCATATAGATTCCCCTCCTATTTCCGGCTTCCGCCTTTTTCTTCCCCAGGATTTTCCGCCTGCTCCCTCTCCTCAATCGAAATCTCCCTCACTTCCCCTATTCAGATCCCTGCTGCAATCAAGGATAAAATGACTTCCAGTGACAGAAATACTGTCAGAAAACCCTTCCGGCATCTTCTGTTATCTCCCCTGCTCCAGTCCGTCTCCTGAAGGGAAAATTCATATTTCTCAAAATCCGGATTCAACAGCCTGTTGGGAAATTCCCTTACATAGAACAACCTCCGCTGCCTCCCAAGAAGCGCCTCATACTCCTCCTTTGTCACCCGGAAAAAATAACAGCCTCCCCGAAAGCAAATCCTTACGCCATAGAGATACGGCATTGTTCTCCTGCGGCGGCGTCCCTGAACCTGAATCTGCTCCGCCTGAAAATCGGCCTGCTGCCATCCCAGATTCACGGCTTGGCTGTAAAGCTTTTTTCCCAACGCAAAAAGCAGCAGATTGAACAGCAGGTTGATTGCAGTGCCTGTTATCAAAAGCTTCATGGCGCCTCTCACTTCTCTTCTTTCTTTTCTTCTACCTGATTCAGCATTTTCCTTGGGATATCCAACACTGATCTATACAGTATTTTCGCCAATTTTACCGCCGATGTCAACACTGATTGCCAAAATAATATCATTTTTCCTTACTGACCGCGGCTTTGCAGTCAGCCGGCCGTCACTACTGTTCACATGTTCACAGGTGCTTGCACAAGGTGTTTGCATATTCCTATAGCCAAAATGATACTCTTATGGCATAATGAACAAAAAACAGAAAGGGGTACTCAGATGGAAAGCCTGACTAAAAACAAACAAAGCAAAGATACCATATCAAAGATGGTGGACAAATTTTTTGCACCGCATAAACTGGTGCGCTTTCATGAACTGACAGAGGGCTATTTTAATATGGCCTATGAAATTTGTTTGAGCAATGATCAATTGGTGATTCTGAAAATTGCGCCGTCCTCAAAAGTGCGTGTTATGACCTATGAAAAAAACATCATGTTCAGCGAAGTAAACGCCATGAGATTGGTTCTTGGCAATGGGGAAATACCTGCAGCAAAAATCATGGGGTACGACGATAGCTGTACCATTTGTGATTCGCCTTATTTCTTCATGGAGAAAATACAGGGAAAAAGCCTTCATTCCGTAAAAAACAGCCTCTCACAAGAGCAGATTCATCAAATCTATGCTGAAACAGGACGGATAAACAAAGAAATAAACCATATAACCTGCCCTGCATTCGGATATCCCGGACAAAGTGAATTTCAGGGAACAGAATGGTATCCGATTTTCCGCAAAATGATGGAGGCAGGGATAAATGACGCACGGCAGGGACATGTAGATCTCAAAATACCAATCGACCAGATGTGGCTCTGTCTTGACAGGGACGAGCCCATTTTCCATGAGGTGCAAGAACCAAAACTGGTACATTGGGATTGTTGGGACGGAAATATCTTCGTTCATTCCGGAAAAGTAACAGGTATAATAGACTGGGAGCGAAGCCTTTGGGGTGATCCTCTCATGGAAGTGGGCTTTCGTACATATTCGGATAACACCTATTTTCAAAGAGGCTATGGAATCAAAAATCTAACTGAAACCCAGAAACGCAGGGCCCTCTGGTATGACGTGTACTTAATGCTTTTGGTGGCGTTGGAATGTGAATACAGAAAGTATGAAACAATGGACACCTATGACTACTCCACACAAATATTGATGAAACAGTTCAACAAAATACAGGAATCCTGTCCCAAAAGAATGTTTCCCATTTCCCAAAAACACTCCCCAAAAATGAAAAGGTATCGTTTTGGGGAAGTTTGGGATTGTACTTTTGGGAAATCCCGAAATCAACCACCAGCTTCAACCCTCTGTTTATCAAGGTTTCAAGCCATTCTTAATGAAACTCATTTCTCCCAAAAATGCAAACCGCGAATATCACCATGTCGCAGGGCACTGTAATTTATTCTGTAAGGGGCAATCTTGTCTATTCACTTTATCTAAGTAAAGCGTGCCCCAGGCTCCATGGTGATTCCCTAACCGGATATTCCTGAAATCCAGTGTCTATGCGGGGCGAGGATAGTCCGTAGGACAAAAAAACGACCCACGCCAGCTCCGAAGAGCCAGCGGTAGGTCGTTTTTTTCTATGGGACAGGGCTAATGCTCTTTGCCCTTTCCAGAATAAATTACATTGCCCTGTTATATCAGCTTCCAGTGTATTACTTGCTGTTAATAGCCGCCTGAGCCGCCGCCAGTCTCGCAATCGGAACCCTGAACGGTGAGCAGGAAACATAGTCCAAACCAATCTTATGGCAGAATTCCACAGAAGAAGGATCGCCGCCATGCTCGCCGCAGATACCCACATGCATGCTCGGGTTTGCGGGCTTGCCCAGCTTAATGGACATTTCCATCAGCTTGCCTACGCCGTTCTGATCCAGCTTCGCAAAGGGATCGTTCTCCAGAATCTTGGTATCATAGTAAGCGTTCAGGAACTTGCCTGAGTCGTCACGGGAGAAGCCAAAGGTCATCTGGGTCAGGTCATTGGTACCGAAGCAGAAGAAGTCAGCTTCCTTTGCAATCTCGTCAGCAGTCAGTGCAGCCCTGGGGATCTCGATCATGGTACCCACTTCATACTCCAGTTCAATTCCGGAAGCTGCAATTTCAGCGTCAGCGGTCTCCACAACGATCTTCTTTACATACTTCAGTTCCTTGATATCACAGATCAGAGGGATCATGATTTCAGGACGCATCTTCCACTCGGAATGAGCCTTCTGTACGTTGATGGCGGCGCGGATGACAGCCCTTGTCTGCATTCTGGCGATCTCGGGATAGGTCACTGCCAGACGGCATCCCCTGTGTCCCATCATGGGGTTGAACTCATGCAGGCCTGCGATGAAGGTCTTGATCTCCTCCACGGTCTTGCCCTGTGCATTTGCCAGTTTCTCGATGTCCGCTTCCTCGGTGGGAACGAACTCGTGAAGAGGCGGATCCAGGAAACGGATGGTAACCGGGAATCCCTCCAGAGCCTCGTAAATCTTCTCAAAGTCGCTCTGCTGATAAGGCAGAATCTTCTCCAGGGCAGCTTCTCTCTCTTCCACGGTGTCCGCGCAGATCATCTCGCGGAAAGCAGCGATCCTGCTCTCCTCAAAGAACATATGCTCTGTACGGCACAGGCCGATGCCTTCTGCGCCCAGTTCTCTTGCCTTTCTTGCGTCAGCGGGCGTATCCGCATTGGTTCTTACCTTCAGGGTTCTGTACTTGTCGGCCCAGGCCATAACTCTGCCGAACTCCCCTGCGATGGTAGCGTCAACGGTAGGAATTCTGCCGTCGTAGATATTGCCGGTGGTACCGTCGATGGAAATATAATCTCCCTCGTGGTACTCCTTGCCTGCCAGTGTGAATTTCTTGTTCTCCTCGTCCATGGCAATGTCGCCGCAGCCGGATACGCAGCAGGTTCCCATGCCGCGGGCAACCACTGCCGCATGAGAGGTCATGCCGCCGCGTACGGTCAGGATGCCCTGTGCAGCCTTCATGCCGGTGATGTCTTCCGGAGAGGTCTCCAGACGAACCAGAACCACCTTCTCGCCTCTTGCAGCCCAGCTTTCGGCATCTTCCGCGCTGAACACGATCTTGCCGCAGGCAGCTCCGGGAGAAGCACCCAAACCCTTTCCTGCCGGTGTGGCAGCCTTCAGGGCAGCGGCGTCAAACTGAGGATGCAGCAAAGTATCCAGGTTCCGGGGATCGATCATGGCCACGGCTTCCTGCTCTGTGCGCATGCCCTCGTCCACCAGGTCACAGGCAATCTTCAGGGCAGCCTGGGCAGTTCTCTTGCCGTTTCTGGTCTGAAGCATATACAGCTTGCCATGCTCCACGGTAAACTCCATGTCCTGCATGTCTCTGTAATGAGACTCCAGTTTGTCGCACACGCCCTTAAACTGCTCGAAAGCCTCGGGGAACTTGTTGGCCATCTCGGAAATCTTCATCGGCGTACGTACGCCTGCAACCACGTCCTCGCCCTGTGCATTGGTCAGGAACTCTCCGAAGAGGCCCTTTTCGCCTGTGGCAGGGTCACGGGTAAAGGCAACGCCTGTACCGCAGTCGTCGCCCATGTTTCCGAATGCCATGGACTGTACGTTTACGGCCGTACCCCAGGAATAAGGAATGTCATTGTCCCTGCGGTATACGTTTGCACGGGGGTTGTCCCAGGAACGGAACACAGCCTTGATTGCGCCCATCAGCTGCTCCTTGGGATCATTGGGGAAGTCGCTGCCGATCTTTGCCTTATACTCGGCCTTGAACTGTCCTGCCAGTTCCTTCAGATCCTCTGCGGTAAGCTCCACGTCCTGTGTTACGCCCTTCTTCTCCTTCATGGCGTCGATAAGCTGCTCGAAATACTTCTTGCCCACTTCCATAACAACGTCGGAGTACATCTGGATAAATCTTCTGTAGCAGTCCCATGCCCAGCGGGGATTATTGGACTTCTCGGCGATAACATTTACCACGTCCTCGTTCAGACCCAGGTTCAGGATGGTGTCCATCATGCCGGGCATGGAAGCTCTTGCGCCGGAACGGACGGATACAAGCAGGGGATTCTCATGGTCACCGAATTTCTTGCCGGTGATCTCTTCCATCTTAACGATGTACTCATTAATCTGCGCTTGGATTTCATCGTTAATCTCTCTTCCGTCCTCGTAATACTGCGTACAGGCCTCCGTCGTAATCGTAAAGCCCTGCGGCACAGGGAGTCCCAGACCTGTCATCTCTGCCAGATTCGCACCCTTGCCGCCCAGAAGCTCACGCATGTCCGCGTTGCCCTCTGTAAACAAGTACACCCATTTTCTCATGTTCTTTTCTTCCTTTCAATATGATTTAAATAACCAAAGACCATCCGGTTGTTTCCGATTGCAGGAGCATCGCAGAATAACCGCTTCTGATTCCCTGCTCCTGCTGCAGCGAAAAACGGCCGAACACTTTATTATTATTTTATTATTGTAACAATTTGCCAAAAGAATATCAAGGGAAAAAGAAGTAAATTTTGTCATAACTGTTATTTTCGTGCAATCTGTCCACCTTTTTTCTCTCAAAAAGGCAAAATAAACGGTCAAAAAAGGGGGTGTAAGCACTTACATGCACATCCCCCAAATCATTCCTTCCAATTCTCTTCGTCACTCTTCTCTAACAGGCCTTCTCCTTTGGCACAAAACCGTCAAAAATGAAGATGTCAAAATGCTTCCTTGCCTCCGCCAGCTGCTCCCTGCTGCGGATGGTCCACGCCGCCGCCTTGCTGCGGTAAAGCCTGCGGCAGAGTACCCGGGAGAGCATCCGGGGATATTTACAGTTATACGCGACAAAATCAGGGCTTCCAAGCCAGTTGAACATCAGATTCTGAAGCAGGAAAAACAGGGTCCCTGCAAACTCTCCCTCTTTCAGAAAGGCGTCTGCCAGCTGTCCCCTCACGATATGCTTTCTGTGCCTGCGGTACCAGAACACCGCCAGGGGATGAAAGGATTCCACGCAGTACAGTCCTTTGTAAGAGGCGCACAGCCCGTCCACCGCTCTGCATACCGAGATATCCATTCTCTCCACCTTCAACTCTATGATCAGGGGCACTTTTCCGTCCACCAGTTTCAATACATCCGCGAATCCGGGAATCCTTTCCTCTGAACCGCACAGCGCAAACTGCTGCAGTTCCTGAAAAGTGTAATCGCTTACCTTTCCCTCCGCCCCGCAGATTCTCTTCAGGGTAAAATCATGAAACACTACCGGAATCCCATCCTTTGACATCTGCACATCCAGTTCAATGCCGAATCCTGCTTCCACCGCCCTGCGAAATGCCGCCAGGGAGTTCTCCGGTATCCGGGCCTTGTTGTCATGCAGCCCCCTGTGGGCATAGAGCCAACCCAGGAACGGGGATGTATCTGGTTTATACGCAATCCTCGGCATAATCATCAGAAAGTAAAGCACAAGCACAGCCAATATCAGTATCAACAGGAGCAACAACAGTTTCATCTTTTTCCTATCCTTTCCGAAAGTCCCGGGACTGTCTTCAAGGCCCCCGGCCCGGATCATATCCCCTTCCCGGTCCCCACAGAAGCCCTCTGTTCCGTATGTTTTCCGCTGAATCCTTTCCGCTGAATTTTTCCCACGCTCCCCGGAACCTGTCCCTGATTACCCTCTACTTTAAACCTTTTAGGCCCTCATTTCAAGATCTCCGATACAAAATTAAGAATTTCCGGCAGACAGCCACCCGCCTCCTCCGCATTCTGTATGGTCGAAGAAGCAATCGCTGTCCAGTCCCCCTATCCCGTCCGCCACGGATTCTCCTCCAAAGCTGTACATAAAGGCTCATTTCCCCGTCCTAAAGGCCGATTTTCCTTGCCAAATCAGGCATTTTGTGTATAATGGTATAAGAATAAAGGTGCCGGGCAGCCGATTGACCGCTCTGCCGGGCACGGGAAACGAGGTTTAATATGATCAGTGTAAACAATGTAACCTTACGAATCGGCAAAAAAGCATTATTCGAAGACGTAAATATCAAATTTACCGAAGGCAACTGCTACGGTGTCATCGGTGCCAACGGTGCCGGAAAATCCACCTTTCTGCGGATTTTATCGGGTGATCTGGAAACCACCCGGGGCGACATCGTCATCACGCCTGGGCAGCGCCTGTCCGTCCTGGAACAGGATCATTTCAAATATGACGAATATCCCGTCATGGATACCGTCATCATGGGAAATGCCCGCCTGTATGAAATTATGAAGGAAAAGGACGCCATCTATGCTAAGGAGGATTTCTCAGACGAAGACGGCATCCGGGCCAGTGAACTGGAGGCGGAATTCGCGGAAATGGACGGATGGGAAGCGGAATCCAACGCGGCCATGCTCTTAAACGGCCTGGGCATCGGTACGGAATTCCACTATTCCATCATGAAGGAACTGGACGGCAGCATCAAGGTAAAAGTGCTCCTGGCCAAGGCCCTGTTCGGCAATCCGGACATCCTTCTCCTGGACGAGCCCACCAACCATCTGGACCTGGACGCCATCTCCTGGCTGGAGAACTTCCTGATTGATTTTGAAAATACGGTGATCGTGGTCTCCCATGACCGTTACTTCCTGAACAAGGTCTGCACCCATACCGCTGACATCGATTACGGCAAAATTCAGCTCTACGCCGGCAACTACGACTTCTGGTATGAGTCCAGCCAGCTGCTCATCCGCCAGATGAAGGAAGCCAACAAGAAGAAGGAGGAGAAAATCAAGGAACTACAGGAATTTATCTCCCGTTTCTCAGCCAACGCCTCCAAATCCAAGCAGGCTACTTCCAGAAAGCGCGCCCTGGAAAAGATCGAACTGGATACCATGAAGCCCTCCAGCCGCAAATACCCTTACATCGACTTCCGTCCCGACCGTGAAATCGGAAACGAAGTGCTGACTGTAGAGCATCTGTCCAAAACCGTAAACGGAGAAAAGGTGCTTGACGATGTATCCTTCATTATGGGGCATGACGACAAGATCGCCTTTGTGGGCGGGCAGGAACTGGCCAAGACCACCCTGTTCCAGATTCTCATGGGCGAGCTGGAACCCGACGAGGGCAGCTACAAATGGGGCGTTACCACCTCCCAGGCCTATTTCCCCAAGGACAACACCGCGGAATTCGACAATGACCTGACCATAGCGGAATGGCTTACCGGCTACTCTCCCGTGAAGGACGTCACCTATGTACGCGGCTTCCTGGGACGTATGCTCTTTGCCGGGGAAGACGGCGTGAAGAAGGTGAAGGTACTCTCCGGAGGGGAGAAGGTCCGCTGCCTGCTGTCCAAGATGATGATCAGCGGCGCCAACTGCCTTGTGTTCGATGAACCCACCAACCACCTGGACATGGAATCCATCACCTCCCTGAACAACGGGCTGATCAAATTCCCGGGCGTGGCCCTGTTCTCCTGCCATGACCACCAGTTTGTCCAGACCACGGCAAACCGCATCATCGAGATTCTGCCGGACGGAAAAATCGTAGATAAGATCACTACCTACGACGAATACCTGGCAAACGACGAGATGGCAAGAAAGCGTACTGTCTTTACCGCCCAGAAGGAAGAAGAGGATTTCTAAAATACAAAGCAACAGCCCGCATCCCATGCCGGGTTGTTTTTCAGGAGGTTTTTCATGCAAGCAATCGATCTACATGTACATTCCAACCGCTCAGACGGCACATTCTCCCCCAGGCAACTGGTGGACTATGCCATGGAGAAGGGGCTGAAGGCCTTCGCCCTCACGGACCACGACTGCATTGACGGGCTGGAGGAGGCAATTCAGTACGCAGATACTTTGAAAAAGAAAGCTGAAGAAGGACAATCCCTCCAGGTTCCGGAAGTCATCCCCGGCATCGAGTTTTCCACGGAATATCAGGAACAGGATGTCCATATTCTGGGGCTGTATATCCACTATCAGGAAGCATCCTTCCAAAAGCAGCTGAAAGCATTCGTGGACTCCAGAATATCCAGAAATCAGAAAATGTGCAGATTGCTGACGGATACCGGGCTTTCGGTTACGTATGAGGACTTACTGGCCGAATTCCCCGATGCCGTCATTACCAGGGCGCATTATGCAAAATATATGCTGAACCACGGTTATATCAACAGTATGGCGGAAGCCTTTGAGCGCTATATCGGCGACCGCTGCCCATGCTATGTCCCCCGTGAAAAGATTACCCCTGTACAGGCGGTAGAGCTGGTTCTGAAAGCCGGCGGCGTTCCCGTCCTTGCCCACCCCCTTCTCTATCATATGAGCGACAGCCGATTGGATGCCCTTATAAGCCAGCTGACGGAGGCAGGACTCCTGGGCCTGGAAGCCATCTACAGCACCTACACTGCCGCTGAAGAGCGCCAGATGCGCCGCCTGGCGGCAAAATACGGGCTGTTAATCAGCGGCGGCAGTGATTTTCACGGCGAAAACAAACCGGGGCTGGACCTGGGAACCGGATATGGCAGACTGTTCATCCCCTGTTCCCTGCTGGACGACATCAGAAATGCCGCCGCATTAAAGCATTGAACTTCACAGCCATCCGGCCGCCCCAAAAACAAAAACTGTTACAAGAGGACGCGCCCGCACACCCAGTTCCCTCCACAGGGAATCCCTGGCATATGCCGCTCATCTTTCCTGTAACAGTTTTTCTCTCTAACCGGGAAGCCCTGCTGCCTCAGCCTTCCACAATCAGATATCTGCCGTCGCCGATGTCAAATACTTCATCCGCGTCCAAAATCTCCTCATCCATGGCTCCCTCTGTGTCGATACCCTCTTCTTCGAAGTATTCGATTACCTCTTCAACGGAGTCAACCACCACGGCCATGCTCTCCTCGAGAAAATTCTCTGCCTCCTCAAGTGTCTCCGCTACTTTCTCCGGAAAAAGCTGAAGCTGGTTATCCAGAAAGCACTCCAATACATCATCATCAAACTGATGCATCTCTCCACCCTCCTTTCCTCTTTCAGTATTCTTTATGCCCACATAATAATACGATTGCGCGTTTATGTCAATATATAATATATACGAACTTCTTTTCTTATTTTCTGTCAATTTGTACCCACATCCGCAGACATTTGTCAACCTGAATATATAACGGGTTTATACACCCGTGTTACGACACAAAAACGGCAGATGCATACACCCCCAAAATATGACTTTTAAGTATACCGCAGCAGTTCCAGCGGATGTGAGATAATGGTATCGGCACCGCCTTCCTCCAGCTCCTGCCTGTCCCTGAATCCCCACAATGCACCCACGGTAAAAAACCCCGCGTTTTTGCCTGTCTTCATATCTGTGGCAGTGTCTCCCAGATACAATACCTCGGAAGCATCCATTGACAACTGTGCAAGAATCTGAAATGCGCCCTCAGGGTTGGGTTTGATAGCCACATTCTCCTTCTGGCCCTGTATCACATCGAAAAAACCTTTACCGAACAATGTCTCAATTACATTCACTGTCTCGGCATGAGGCTTATTGGAAAGCACGGCAATCTTCACCTCCTGAGCCTTCAAGGCTGCCAGAAGCTCACGGATTCCCTCATAGGGGCGCACCCTGAACATACAGTTCTCCTTAAAGATCTCCCTGTAGAGCGGATACGCCTCCGCAAAATGCGAAAGCCTGGTGTCCCCCCCGGCCTCCAGGGCACGCCTGACCAGGTTTGCCGCTCCGTCCCCCACAAAATATTTATACTGCTCCACGGAAAACGGACCGTATCCAAACGCTTCCATAGTCTTGTCCCCACTGTACTTTATACTCTGAATGGAATCCGACAGCGTTCCGTCCAAATCAAAAATTACCGCTTTCTTCAACTTTCCAGCCACTCCTTTGCTTCCTGGTAAAGCCTGCCCGCAGGAAGCCCCACCACATTATTGTAATCTCCGTCAATTCTCCTGACATATCTGGCAAACAGTCCCTGAATACCGTAAGCGCCCGCCTTGTCCATACATTCTCCCGACCGCACATAATCCCGGATCTCCGTTTCCGTCATGGGGAAAAATGCCACCTTCGTCCTCTCATGGAAAATTTTGCGCTGTACCGCACCGTTATGCTTCCGATACAGCAGTGTCACACCCGTATATACTTCATGGACATTCCCGGCCATCCGGCTCAGCATTTCCACCGCATATTCCGAAGCCGAAGGCTTCCCCAGAATCTGCCCTTCGAATACTACAATCGTGTCTGCGCCTATTACAAGCACCTCTTCCGACTCTTCCGCCGCCTTCAGTACTGCCTCCGCTTTCTGCCGTGACAATTCTTCCACCACCTGTCCCGGTTCCACGGCTGTCACCTTTTCCTCTACATTGCTTACCCTTACCTCAAATTCCATTCCTATCTGTGCCAACAGCTCCCTCCTGCGGGGAGATGCCGATGCAAGTATTGTTTTCATAATTTACATCCCCTGTGCGCCTAAGAGCGCGCATTGCCTTTCATCTCGTACTCTTCCGTCATTTCACCGCTTCAATCGTTCCGCCACAGGCCCTACGAATCATGGTGCATCTCGGGTACAAATGTCCTGGTGACCGCGTCTCCCTCTTCAAAAAAAGCCATCGCCTCATCCAGGGCCTCCTTGCAGAAAGCCTCCTGGGAATTATACGGATGCCGTCCCCGCTTACTCGCCTTTTCATAGAATCCGTTGGCCTGCAGCACGGATGCTTTCACATTGTCGTATAACTGGCACTGCAGGACATGGAGCAGTTTTTCCTTCAGTTCCTGCCTGTCCACCGGGAACAGAATCTCCACCCGGCGCTCCAGATTTCTGGGCATCCAATCCGCGCTGCCACAGTAAATCTCGTAATGCTCGTCATTCTCAAAATAGAAAATCCGGCTGTGCTCCAGGAAATCTCCCACAATGGAGCGCACGGTGATATTCTCGCTGACTCCCTTAATGCCGGTCTTCAGGCAACATATGCCCCGCACAATCAGGTCAATCTTTACACCCGCAGCGGATGCCTCATACAGCGCGGCTATGATATCCTGGTCGCAAAGCGCATTCATTTTGGCAATAATCCGCGCAGGCCTGCCGTCCAGGGCAAATTTTTTCTCCCTGCCTATGAGATAACGGAATCTGTCCTTCAGCCAGAGGGGCGCCAGCGTCAGTTTGTTCCACGCCCGGGGTTCCGAATAGCCCGACAGCATATTGAACACCGCTGTGGCATCTTCACCTATGGCTTCGGAACAGGTCATCAGCCCGATATCCGTATAGAGCTTAGCCGTGGCATCGTTATAATTTCCCGTTCCGAGATGAACGTAACGCCGTATTCCATCCTCTTCCCGGCGCACCACCAGCGTAATCTTGCTGTGGGTTTTTAATCCCACCAGACCGTAGATTACATGGCAGCCTGCCTTCTCCAGCATCCGCGCCCACACAATATTATTCTCCTCGTCAAAACGTGCCTTCAGCTCTACCAGCACCGTCACCTGTTTGCCGTTCTCCGCAGCCTGGGCAAGCGCCGCTATGATGGGCGAATTACCGCTGACACGATACAATGTCTGTTTGATGGCCAGAACTTCCGGGTCCCTGGCCGCCTGGCGGATGAAATTCACCACCGGCTCAAATGTCTGGTACGGGTGGTGCAGCAAGATATCTCCCCTGCGGACTTCGTCAAAAATCGCGCATCCCGGCGGCAGCTGTGGTACCTGCTGAGGCGTGTACTTAGCTGCCTTCAGATGTTCGAATCCCTCCAGCCCATATACCTTCATCAGCACCGTCAGATCAAGCGGTCCTTCAATGGGATAAATATTTTGCTCCTCTATGCCCAACTCATCCTCCAGGATTTTCAGAAGCCGTTTATCGCAGCGGGCCGCCACCTCCAGACGGATGGCTTCCCCCCACTGCCGTTTCTTCAGCTGCTTCTCGATCTCCTTCAGAAGGTCCGCCGCCTCGTCCTCCTCAATGGTTAAATCGGCATTCCGCATAATTCTAAATGGGTAAGCGCACACAATATCATAGTTCAGGAAGAGCTTATGCATATTCCGCTCAATAATTTCCTCCAGAAGAATAAGCTTCCGTCCCTCCCCCGCCACCGGCAGTTCAACAATACGGCTAAGCACGCCGGGCACCTGTACAGTGGCAAATTCCAGTTCTCCCCCGCTTTCCTTCTTCCGCACCAGGGCGGCAATATTCAGCGTCTTATTCCGGATCAGCGGAAATGGCCTGGAAGAATCCACCGCCATGGGTGTCAGCACCGGGTAGACATTTTCTTCAAAATATTTATCTACAAACGCGGACTCTTTTTTTGACAGCTCCTCGTGGCAGCCGATTACCTGCAGGCCGTTCTGCTTCAGCTTCGGCACAAGAGAGCGGTTGTAGGTGGAGTACTGCAGATCCACCAGCTCATGTATTGCCACGTCCAGCCTTGCCAGCTGCTCCTCCGGCGTCAGCCCGGCTATATCCGGCTTCTGGTATCTGGCATTTACCATATCCTTTAAGGACGCTATCCTGATCATGAAAAATTCATCCAGATTGGATGCAGTAATGCTTAAAAATTTTAACCGTTCAAACAGCGGGATATTCTTATCCCTGGCTTCATTCAGCACCCTCTGGTTGAAGAGAATCCAGCTGAGTTCTCTGTTTGTATAATACTTCGGATTATAAAAATCAATTCCCTCCATTGCTCCCTCACCTCACCTAAAATATTTTTCTCTGCTTCAGCACAGGCTCCACGCTGAACACCTCTTTGAAGAAGTCACTGTTTGCCTCAAAAAAGCCTTTTTCCAGTGTAATATCCTCCTGGGTATCCACAGACAGAAGCAGCTGGTTCTCCTTCAGCACTGCCTTCATGCCGTTAAACTTCTGCTTGTGGCTCCTGTCAAGGCTGTTGGCTAATCTGAGTATGGCAGTCAGCTTCGCCACCACCAGGAAGGACTCCCTGCTCATGCTTCCCATACCGGTCTGCTGCCCGTCGTAAACAAAACGGCTGTGGTTAAACCTTACCACATTCGCCACAATCTCCCGTTCCTTCTGGGAAATGCCTATAATTTCCGTGGACATGACAATCTGAAAGGAGGTCTCCCCGATATCCACCAGGCTGATGTATTTTCCGCATTCATGCAGAATAACCGCCAGACGCAGATAGAGACGTTCCCGTTTCCCCAGGCCGTGTACCTTTCTCATGCTGTCAAAAATAATCGTGGTAAACTTTTCCAGTGCGTCGGAGCGCTTCCTGTTCCCCATGTAGCGCTTGCTGATATTGACGGCACAGGCGATAATGTCCTCATCGAAATCATGCTCGTTTTCGAACATCTTGATTTTCTCCGCATACTCATAGGCAATACCGTCGCAAAGTGTCACTCCCGGCAGCCAGATGCGCTGAATTCCCATCATCTCCGCAATATATTTTATCAGGACGGCGCTGATGAATACCAGCGGAATCCGCTCCTCAGATATCTCCATGGCGCGGGCAATCTGAAGCGGGTTCCTGCTGTGAAGTACTTCAAAAAGTTTGTCAAAGTCCTTCCTGTCCACAAATTCCTTTCCCCTGCCCCCGGCCCGCTTCCGCACCGCCCAGGGGGAAAGATAGTCATCGATAACAATCAGGTTCCGGATTTCCTTGTCCTTGAGGTACAATTTTTTGTAAGTGTCCAGTCTCGCCATTGCCATCTCGTTAATCAGCTCTTCCGTCTGGGAATTTTTTACGGCAAAGCGATTCAGATAATCCTGAAGCCGCAGAACACCCAGGCGTACATTCTGAGTGGACACCAGGGTATCCTTGTCAAATAAAGACAACTGGATACTGCCGCCTCCGATATCAAGGATTGCCGTCTTTTCCTCGATAATCTTCCGGAAGCTGTCGCCTCTGGAGGCCGCTGATTTATAGTCAAGAAACCGCTGTTCGGCATTCCCCAGGGCTTCCACCTTGATTCCGGTACGCTGGGCAATCTGGTCCTGGACAATGGTGGTATTCTCCGTCTCCCGGATGGCGCTGGTTCCGTATGCCTTATAGTCCTTTACCCGGTAAGTCCTCATAATATCCGAGAAGTCCTTCAGCGTCCGGCAAAGCTCGTCCATCTTCTCGTTGCTGATTTTCCCCATGGCGTAAGTATCTGATCCCAAATCCAGCCGCTTGCTGACGCAGTCAATCTCCCGCATGGCATCCTTACCGGAAAATTCAAATATTTTCATGGTCAGCTCGTAGCTGCCCACGTCTATGGCTGCGAAAGTCCTTACACTCATTTGCATATACCTCCTAATTGTTGTCGCTGCGCGGCGGCTCTGAATCGCTTCTATATCTTCCCCAATACATAATCAATAAACTGCTGGGCAGTCCTTCCGGAAAGGCCTCCGTGAGACAGCTCCCACTGATTGGCTTCCAGCAGCAGTTCTTCCTCCGGCATCCCGATTCCATACCGCTGTGCCAAAGCCTTTACAATTCCCTGGAACTGCTTCTTGTCCGGCGTGCCGAAGTAGATGGTTACCCCGAAACGATAGGCCAGGGAAAGCTTCTCCTGTACCGTATCGCTGGTATGCATGTCCTGCCTTATGTCCGACAACCGCCCATCCTCCGTCTTATCTCCGTAATTCTCCCGGATGAGATGGCGGCGGTTGGATGTGGCATAAATCAGTACATTTTCGGGTTTCTTTTCCAGCCCTCCCTCGATGACCGCCTTCAGATATTTATACTCTATCTCAAAATCCTCAAAGCTCAAATCATCCATAAAAATAATAAACTTATAATTGCGCCCCTTGATATGGGCAATCGTCTCGTGTAAATCCTGAAACTGGTGCTTGTACACCTCTATCACCCGCAGGCCCTTATCGTAATATTCGTTGGCAATCGCTTTGATACAGGATGATTTTCCCGTGCCTGCGTCACCGAAAAGCAGACAGTTATTGGCCTTTTTTCCCGCCACAAAGGCATCGGTATTTTCCCGCAGCTTTTTCTTCTGCAGCTCATATCCCACCAGGTCGTCCAGCCTCACATGGGCAATACGCGGAATCGGCTCAATCCGGACTTCCCCCTGCGTCCCATGGCCTATGCGGAAGCATTTATGCAGCCCCAGCCTGCCCACTCCGTATTTACCATAAAATTCCGTCAGAATATCCTTCATTTCCTTTGCCGTACCCGTCCTGCTTAAATTCCGGGCCAGGCTGCAGATACACTGGCAGATCCGGGCATTATAGACGCCGGTCTCCTCTCTGCCGCCTTCATAATTCTCCACCATACGGAATTCCTTCACATGGAGAGTCTCGCACATTGGGGAAAAGTCATAATCAAAAAAATCCTTAAAAACGGCAATATCATGAAGTACCGCCTCATTGATAGTCCCCTCCGCCCTTCCGCGCATCTCGCATCCGCGGCTGTAGCCGTTCTCACTGGTCACCAGCAGATGCGTCAGATAGCAGTGCCACAGATTGCCGTAAAAACCATAGGTAGCCGCCTGGTCCAACAGGCTGTGTATACACCCATAAAACTTTCCTGCCATAAGCTGCTCTGTGCCGCCCCCGGCCGTATTCCGCCGCACTACAGCTCCTTCTTCATATTCCGTTATCAGACGCGCCATTTTGTGAAGCAGGTTATCCCGCCCTTCCGGAAACTCCCTGTATACAATCAGTTCAAAATCTCTCATCATCCCGTCCACACCCTACTTTCCCAAGCCGCATTTTATTCCATGATCCAAACAAAGCAGCAGCTCTCTGCCCGCCGCACCGTCTCCCCCAAACTCCCTGCCCGCACAGAATCCGGGAAACAGCTTTGACGCAATATCGGCAAAACAGCATGCCTGCCGGGAAACGCCCTGTCAGTAATTCCCCAGCACCTTCATGTTCCTTGCCTCTTCCCGCAGTCCCCGCAGGGCATTTTTCACGGCGCTGTCTGCCAGATTGCCCTCAAAATCAATAAAAAAGCGGTATTCCCAGTTTCTGCCCTCAATGGGACGGCTCTCAATCTTCGTCATGTTCAGATGATTATAAATAAAATGAGACAGCATGTGATACAGGGAGCCGCTCTCATGAGGCACTTCAAAGCAAATGCTGACCTTCTTCGCGTCTTTCCTGAATATCTTCTGGTTTGTGACGATAATAAACCTGGTGGAATTGGTTCCCGAATGATTGACCTGTCTCTGAAGCACCTGCAAACCATAGGACTCCGCGGCATGTTCCCCTGCAATGGCCGCCTGGCTCCTGTCTCCGTCCTCCGCCACCTTCCTGGCAGCAAATGCATTATTCTGCATGCTGATCTGTCTCCAGTCATGCTTTTCCAGATATTTCGCGCTCTGCATCAGCGACTGCGGATGGGAGTAAACCGTCCTGACTTCCTCCGTACTCCCCCCCGGCACGCCCAGCAGGCAATGCTCAATCTTTATAATCTGCTCCCCCACTATATAATTCTCATATTCCTGCAGCAGATCGTAGATTTCATTCACGATGCCGGCAGTGGAGTTCTCAATGGGAAGCACCGCAAAATCCGCGCTGCCCTCCTCTATGGCAATCATGGCGTCGCGGAAGGAATCCACATGGAAGCTGTTGACCATATTTCCGAAATACTGTATCATTGCAGCCTGCGAATAAGCCCCCTCCGCTCCCTGGAACACAACCCTTGCCCTATCTGTCTCCAGCTCGTCCACACCGATAAAAGGCAGTTTCCCCTGACTGCCCTTTTCTGTCAGCAGCCGGTACTGGAGCTTGCGGCTCATGGATATAATCTGTTCAAACAGTTCCTCCACACCGCAGCCGTTGAATTCGTTATGTGTCAGCGCCCTGACCTTCGCCAGCTTCTCCGCTTCCCGCTGGCTGTCCAGAACCTTCTTCCCCGTGGCAATCTTATACTCTGCCACCTGCCTGCTGATATCCATACGCTGCTCATACAGTTCCACAATCTGTTTATCAATAACATCAATGCGTTCCCTCAACTCCAGCAAATCCATATGCAAAAGCTCCTTTATCTTCTATCCCATATCTTTTTTTCTATATTATACCAAATCAATCTTGATAGCAAGTAAAAAGGGGTGTAAAATGTAAATATGAATTATAATACGCAAAAAAATTGATAGGACAGGTGTTGTATGAAAAAAGCAATCAAAACCACATTAACCGTAGTTATTACCCTTCTCCTGATTATCACAATAATCCTTGTGACATTTTCCCAACGTGTTGCCATGAACCCGGCGGGCACCGTGGGCAACACTGCCGGTAATCTGAACAATGACGGGCTGTTCTGCGAATATGACGGCACTGTCTATTTCTACAACTCCTTTAACGGAGGCGGGCTGTTCTCCATGGCACCAGACGAAAGCGGCATGCGCCGTCTCAATACCCTGGAAGTACGCAATATCCTGGCCGGGGGCAAATATCTCTACTATTTCCACACCGGGGCCTCCACTGTCAGCACCGGCTTCGGACATGCGTTCGGAATGAAATCCTTTCTCCGCAGCAAACTGGACGGCAGCAACTCGGAGGCTTTGACCAATGATGTCATTGTGACAGGGCAGCTTGTAGACAATTATCTGTATCTGCTGACCTCCGGAAATGCCGGGCCCTCCTTTTACAAAATGAAAATAGACGGATCCGGGCGAACGGACCTGGCTGACTATGTCATCAATCCCGCCTGCGCCGACAACGGAGTACTCTATTACAACGGAACCCAGGGTGACCATTATCTCTATGCCCTGGATTCCGCCACGGATGTGCCATATGAAGTGTGGAAAGGAAATATTTGGTCTCCCGCTCTGGACGGGGATTATGTATACTACCTGGATGTGGCCAATAATTACCGGCTGTGCCGCTATTCCAGGTCACAGAATGTAGTTGAGGTGCTGACAGAGGATAGGGTAGACTGCTTTAATATGGGCGGCGGCTTTATCTATTACCAGAAAAACGGCTCTACGCCGCAGCTGAAATGTATGCGCATGGACGGAAGCAGCGCAAAAGTCATAGCGGAGGGAAATTACACCCGTATCAACATGACTTCCCAGTATGTATATTTCCAGGAATTCGGCAATGATGTCTCAATGTACCATTCCCAGCTGGGAAGCGATTACTACGAACTCTTCGGCGCCGCGGAAGCTGCCGCACAGTAAATCTCCGGTGATTGGCCGGCCCGGCCTGTATGAAAGCCCGGTGGTTCTTTGTGTACCCGCACTTTCACACACAGAGAACCACACAGAAAATAAGGTCATTCTTCGATATGGTCAAGTCCCTGGCTGAGGATTGTCACGATATGAGAATCGGCCAGGGAATAAAAAATTGTCTTACCGTCCCGTCGGTTTTTCACCAGATCCATCTGCTTCAATACCCGCAGCTGATGGGAAATCGCTGACTGGGACATCCCCAGAACTGCCGCAATGTCGTACACGCACATTTCACTGCTCAGCAGCACGTACAGAATCTTCAGGCGTGTCCCATCCCCGAACACCTTAAAAAATTCTGCCAGATCCAGCAGTTCCTCCTCCGGGGGCATTTTTTCGTCTATACGTTTCAAAGTTTCTTCATTTACATGGATATATGCATTCTCTTCCATTTCCGCCCCTTGTCTCCTTACTCCCTACCTTTTTAACGACCTTCATTTCCATTATATCTTTTTTTCTTGTTTGAGACAATCACTTTTCGCTCATCTTTCCTCTGCGCCGGCAAACAGGCATTTCACCTCATATGCCTCCCAGGGTTCCGGCAGTTCCAGCCTTCGAATCATTTTCTCCAGCACTGCTTCCGGAATATGGCGTTCCCTCTTCTGATTTCTCTCAAGAAGCTCCTGATAAGGTGCCTCCAGATATAATATGCACACTCTGGCACCATATCCCGCAAAAAGGCGAACCAGCTTCTGCCTGGTTTCCTGTATGATATTGGTGGCATTCCAGATAAACGGCTCCTTTCTCCGCAGAAAAATCCTTGCCCGCTCCACGGCCTCACATACTACCCTTCCGGAGCCTTCCTCCGGTGATATCCCTCTTTCCTCCCGAATATCATCCAGGGAAACCACCGCCATATCCTGCCCATGTTCCGCAATCCAGCTGTCTTTTCCGGCCAGGGGAAGCCCTGACAGCAAAATCACATCGAACTCCGTGTCGTCATATAATTCGGTCCCCTGCCACATATCTTCCCTGTGAAAATACTGAAATTTCGCATATGGGCCGGCAAATTGATATGGGCTTTGCCAGATTCCCAGTTCCTTCGCAAAATCCGCAAACAATTCCACATTATCGTCAAGGCTTCCCATGTCGCTGCCTTCCCTCCCCTGCACATCCGCCTTCGCTAGCAGATACAGCAGGCGCAGAGAAACGCTTTCCGCGGCCATGAGAAGGGCGGCTTCGGGCCTTCTCCTGGTCCAGAACCATACCGGCAGGCCATGGTACCGAATCAGCTTCGCAACTTTCTCCCGCTCCCGAATATTCAGGTCAAACCTCCTGTTTTCCCTGTATGCCAAACCGCGGAATATTTTCTCCCCCGCCTTCGTGTGCCCCGGTGAAACCCACTTTCCATCCTCCTGCTTTGTGCAGGTTATCTTCCCGATATCGTGAAACGCCGCGGCAAAAAACAGGATCCGCTGTTCCTCAAAGGTTAATCCATACCATTCCGGAAGCAGCAGCAGTTTTTCACATACCATTTCCGTATGCCGGTACACATCACCCTCGGCGTGATAGTCCGGATTTTGCCTGACATTCTTTAATTGCAGAAGTTCGGAATATTTTTCCGAAAGCCCTGCCAGGGTAAAACATCTCTCCTCCATATATTCCCCCCTAAAATAGATTTGTTCCTTCCGCCAGACGGTTCGCCACCATGGGCCGGTTCATCCAATGGCTTTCCGAATCAAGAATCCTGTTAAGAAAGGACGTCCTGACATATTTCAAGCGGTCAATCACATAATCACCCTCCTCCACCTTGATATAGATTCCCTCCATAATTCCTGTCAGATCTGTCTGGCGTCTGGCGGTTTCCGGCTCTACACCGCCTTTGCGGCACTGCAGCAGAAAATTCTGCTCCCGCTCTTCCGAGATAAACAGGCTGGCTCCAACCCAATTTGCAATCTCCTCGCTGCTATTGTAATATCCCCTATCCAACACACGCACCGAGCTGATAAAAGAAGCCTCTCTCAGGAACTCCCTTCTTTTCCGTGTAGAGAAAAATTTCTCCTCCTCCTTGTCAAAAATATCAAATTCCATGAAATAATGCGGCAGGCTGTCATAAAATACCGTATGCTTGGCATATAGCCATTCCCCGTACATAATATATCGTTTTCCCAGCAGCTGGCGCAGCCTCTCCTCAAAGCAGCCTGCCCACATTTTAAACAGGTCAAACTGCCTTTCGCCGTATCCCCCGTTCAGAAAATGTCCTCTGCTCTGCAGGTACATTCTTCCATCCGCCCCAAAGCTGATACCGCAATTGGCACCGTCCACCTTCTCCTCCAGCACCAGATATCTGCCTCTCACCTCGTCAAATGCAACACTCTTTAGATCCTCATCTCCCGATTGCTTCCTGGACCCTTCTATGTGACGGGTTCGAGGATATTTATAAATCCGTTCCATACAATCTCCTCCTAACTTAAATCGCTGCGCGATAGCACTAAAGGGTAAAGTCGATTACGGCAGCACTAAAGAAAACGGTAAAGTCACCTTGCTTTCCGTACGACAAAAATGCTGTGGAAGTTTCCTTTCACAGCATATATCAAAGACCCCGAAAAAGGCTTCCTAATCCTGAGCCACCATCTCTCTGTAAAATTCCGTATAATCGCTGCGCTTTTCCCTGGTAAACTGAATCGCCGCCCTTGGATGCTGGTTCAGAAGCCCTGTCATAAGATACTGCAGGTCATATCCCCACACCACGCCCGCGGCTTTCATAGGGTTCATGTGATTATCCACAAACTGGATCGCCGGATAGACATTATACTTGGGATTGCGTAAAAAACCCAGAAGCAGCTCCATGGCACAGTTTCCCGCCCCGCGTCCCATGGAAGCATATGTGGCGTCCAGCCAGTCCGCCCCGTCGCCCACGGCCTCTATGGTATTGGCAAACGCCAGCTGCTGGTTGTTATGAGCATGGATTCCCACCTTCTTGCCTTATTTTGCCGCCACTTCCATATACATATCCACAAAGCGGGCTATCTGCTCCGGATACATGGCGCCGTAGCTGTCCACAATATAGAGTACATCCGCCGGCGTCCTTCCCAGTATATCCAGCGCCGCCTTCAGTTCCCCCTCCCGCACATTGGAAATCGCCATAATATTACAGCTGACCTCATAGCCCTTCTTTGCGGCATCTTCAATCATCGCCACCGCGCCTGGAATGGTATTGACATAAGTAGCCACTCGAATCAAGTCAATGGGGCTGTCCGCCCTGTCTATGATGTCAGACTTCTCGCACCTTCCCACATCCGCCATCACGGCAAGCTTCAGGTCTGTGGCATTTTCTCCTACAATCTCCCTGATATGCTCATCCCTGCAGAACTTCCACTTTCCGAACCTGTTCTCGTCAAACATCTCCCTTGACGCCTTGTATCCGAACTCCATATAATCCACACCCGCACGCAGGTTTGCCAAATACAGCGCCTTTACAAATTCATCCGTAAAATAAAAATCATTCACAAGCCCTCCGTCACGCATGGTTGCATCCACAACCTTTACATCCGGACGATAAGCTATTAAATTCGATATCTCCTTCATGCCCCTTTTCTCCTCCTGTCATTTCTTTGCTGTGAAAACCCGGACTCTTGCTGCGCCACTTAGCCGGCCACCCTCGCCGTTTTGCCGAGTCCTTTTATGCCGGCCGGCTTATTTTTCGCAGGAAGCCTGATTTTTCCATTCGCCCAGCCAGTTTCTCAATGGATTAATCTCCCTCGCCTGCTTCAGAATATCCTGACGGTTGGCCCGCAGGTAGTTTTCCAGCTTCTGCACCTCCTCGGGTGCAAAGCCGCCGGATTTTTCTATTACGCCGTCAGGAAGGAACCCGTCTGCATAATCCTTCCCCCGCAGAAAGGATACTCTGACGATTTTCCTGTTGTCCTTTACCACCACACATGAAACCATCATCTTTACTTCATCCATGCTTCCACCTCATTTCCAGCCAAGGTCGTCATCGTATGCTTTGCCTGACTCATCCTTCATTTTTCATTATATTCTCTGCCACTTCAGAAGGCAAGTAAATTCTTGCTTTCCACTCCTCATTATATACCCTTTTTCCATATATAAACACACAAAAACCGCTGTTTAAGCAGAACGCAATTTTGACTTCGCGAGAGGGGCTGTCTGAACTGTTACCAGCAAATAACATGTCATTAAAATTTACACAATTTATGCTTGCCAAGAGAGCGTTTCTATGTTAAAATAGATTCTGTTGTAAGGGTCACAGAAGACATGTATCAACAAAGGCCGGCGTGTCGGAATGGCAGACGAGGCAGACTCAAAATCTGTTGTGGGCAACCACGTGCGGGTTCAAGTCCCGCTGCCGGCAGTATTAAAAATCGCTGAATTATCAGCAAAATAAAGGGATTGGATCTGTTCCGGGGATTGTGTAAGCCTCCAAACCGATGTAAGATACGATTACTTGGTTTGGAGGTTTTATTATGGCGGAAAATAGGGGAAGCAAGGAACCCTATCCTTGCTCATATGTTCAAGAGTCCCTGCTTTCTCTTCTTATACAAAACACATCTCGATCCGAATATCATTCCCTTTCACATCCACCTCTGCCATGCTGCCCACCACAAGCGGCATCATAGGCGGCAGATGTCCCAGATCCGCATCCATCACCACCGGCACATTCTTACGGCCGGCCACCTCCAGCACGGCATCATAGGCATCCAGGTTCATCATGGCCGCTCCGTTTAAAGGCCTTCCGATCAGAAATCCCTTCACATGCCTCAGCCATCCTGCCTCCTCCATCTGCCACATGGCACGGCGTATGGAAAAAACATTCAAATCACATGCCTCCAGAAACCAGATGATACCGTCATCCTTATAACGCTCCACAAACTCCGCCGTTCTGTCAAAGCGGGTCCCCAACAGGTTCACAAGGCAGTCCAAACAGCCCCCAAGCAGTCTCCCGGAAAATACAAGTCTTTCAGACGTGCGCTCCCTTCCTGCGTAAATGTGAAGAATACGGGTCCGGGTCAGATGATAGGGTGCCAACGGATTACCCGGACCCTTCAGGGATTCCTGCTCCCAACCGTCGTAGCCCCCTACGGCTACTTTACACCCGCCTCTCTCAACGTACTGCCTTCCATGCCCTTCCACCGCTTCCATGCCTTTATGTGGCTGACCGCCTGGCATCTCCCTGCATGCTTTGTCCCCGGTCAGAATTCCAAAGGCATCATACAGGGATGTATGCCACGGCTCCATGCCGAAAGTCCCTGCACAGGGTCCATAGACAGAAGCCGTATCTGCCAGCGTGGCAAGCAGATATGTCAGGTTCGTATTGTCAGAATAACCCATAAACCATTTCGGTTCTGCCTCTGCGAGTTTTGAAAAATCCACATAGGGCAGGACCTCACACATCAGCTCTCCACCGCCGCAGGAAATCAGGCAGTCCGATTCCTTTGCTAAAAAAGAGTCCATCACCTCCCGGCCGCATTTCTCCGGTGTATTGCTGATACCCACTCCTTCGCAAGCGTAACAGTTCGGTCCCAACAATAGAGAATATCCCATTTCACGCCATTTTCTCAACGCATTTTCGAACGATACTGTCCTGTAATCACCGCCCCCGCAGCCAAAAGATGGTGCCAGGAAACCAATTGTACCGCCCTTTTGCAAAAATTTCCCATACCTCATCCTGTCTCTCCTCCCCGCTTATACTGTTCCAGGCACCGTATATTCCCTGCCGTCTGCAGCTGCATACACAGCCGCAAATGCCGACGGGATACCACTGCCTTAAAACATTCAAACGGCCGCCAATGGATAAAACCGTCGAAAACCATATCCGTTATTTACAAACCGCTTCCTGCTCCTGCGGAAATAATCTGTCATACACGTCAAAACAGTCAAATGTGGCAAAGTAATCCTTTGGTGTCTCCGCCCTGCGAATCAGTTCCACGCTTCCGTCCTCATGCAGCAGAAGTTCCGCCGAGCGCAGCTTCCCGTTATAGTTATAACCCATGGAAAAGCCGTGCGCGCCGCTGTCATGAATCGCAATATAATCCCCGATTTCCACCTCAGGCAGCATCCTGTCCACGGCAAATTTGTCATTGTTCTCACACAGGGAACCCACAACATCATATTTATGGCTGCAGGGTTCCTCTTCCTTTCCCAGCACGGTAATGTGGTGATAAGCTCCGTACATGGCAGGCCGCATCAGATTCACCGCACAGGCATCTACCCCCACATATTCCTTGTGGGTATGCTTCTGGTGGATTACCTTTGTCACCAGATGCCCGTAAGGTCCCATCATGTATCGGCCGAGTTCTGTGTAGACGGCCACATCGCTCATTCCCGCAGGGACCAGAATCTCTTCGTAAGCCTGCCGTACCCCATCACCGATTACCCTGATGTCATTGGGTTCCTGGTCCGGGTGATAGGGTATGCCGATTCCTCCGGAAAGATTGACGAAAGCGATGTGCGCCCCTGTTTCCCTCTGCAGCTCCACCGCCAGTTCAAACAGCTGCCTCGCCAGGACCGGATAATACGCGTTGCTCACGGTATTGCTTGCCAGAAAAGCATGGATTCCGAATTCCTCCACGCCCTTCTCCATGAGGATACGGAAGCCCTCAAACATCTGCTCCCTGGTAAAACCGTACTTCGCATCACCGGGGTTGTCCATGATTTCCGTCCCCATGGCAAAGTACCCTCCCGGATTAAAACGGCAGCTCAGCCGCTTGGGCAGATAGCCCAGCACCTGTTCCAGAAAACAAATATGCGTAATATCGTCCAGATTAATGGTCGCGCCAAGTTTTTCCGCCAACGCAAATTCTTCCGCCGGCGTGTCGTTGGAGGAAAACATGATATCCTCTCCCCGCACCCCCACTGCATCGCTGAGCATCAGCTCCGTATAGGAAGAACAGTCACAGCCGCAGCCGCACTCCTTCAGGATACGCATTAAAAAGGGATTAGGTGTCGCCTTCACCGCAAAAAACTCTTTATACCCCTTATTCCAGGCAAATGCCGCTTTCAGGGCCATGGCATTCTCGCGAATTCCCTTTTCGTCATAGATATGAAAAGGCGTGGGATAATCTTTCACAATACTTTCGATCAATTCTTTCGAAACAAACGCTTTCTTTTCCATAATATATCCTCCTGTTAAATCGGCGCGACGGTATCCTCAACAATTTTCCCCAAAAGTATTTCCGTTTCCTCCAAGAAGGCGAACCTCCCTTCTGTCACACGACATTCCGGAATATGTCCGCCCTGCATCATAGTCAATCTTTATTTTGCAATGATTTGAATTTCTTCGTTCCTTATCTCCGGAAAGGGCATGCCGTCACTTACACATTCTCAATCTGCCAATCGATGGGATCCAGCCCGTTTTCCTGCAGGTATTTGTTGGTCTGGCTGAAGGGCCTGCTTCCGAAAAAGCCGTTATGAGCAGACAGAGGGCTTGGATGCGCCGCCTTTAAAATCAAATGTTTGGGGTTATTCAGCATTTTCTCCTTTGTCTGGGCAGGTCTTCCCCAAAGAATAAATACGATAGGTCTGTCCTGTTTGTTCAGGGTACGGATTGCGGCATCCGTAAATTCTTCCCAGCCCTTCCCCCGATGGGAATTTGCCTGATGGGCACGAACCGTCAGCACGGTATTCAGCATCAGGATTCCCTGCCTGGCCCACTTCACCAGGTAACCGTTGTTGGGTATATAACATCCCAGGTCTTCATGAAGCTCCTTATATATATTCACCAAAGACGGCGGTATCTTCACATCCGGCTTCACGGAAAAGCAGAGTCCATGAGCCTGTCCCACATCATGATACGGATCCTGCCCCAGAATAACCACCTTCACGTCACTCAGTGCAGTCAGATGAAATGCATTAAAAATATCATCTGCAGGCGGGAATATCTGTTTTGTGTTGTATTCCGTCTTTACAAATTCATACAAGGTCTTATAATACGGCTTATGAAATTCTTCTCCCAGCTCTTCCAGCCAGTCATTCTCGATCATTCCCATCTTTTGTCCTTCCTTCCACTTTATCTTCGATTTTCTGACAGATCCGGACACAGCCTCACGCTAATGCCCCGTTCCCTCAGGTATGCCTTCACCTGCCGGATTTCCAGTTCTTTATAATGAAACAGGCTCGCCGCCAGAACCGCTTCCGCCCCGGCATATGCAAGCGCCTCGTAAAAATGCTCCGGTTTTCCGGCGCCGCCGGAAGCAATCACCGGTATCTTTACCGCCTCTGCCACCGCTTTAGTCAATTCCAGATCATATCCGGCTTTCGTCCCGTCCCCGTCCATACTGGTGAGCAGGATTTCGCCGGCTCCCCGACGCTCCGCTTCCGCAGCCCATTCCACTGCGTCCAATCCCATATCCACGCGGCCGCCGTTCTTGTAGATGGTCCAACCGCTGCCGTCAGCCCGCCTTTTTGCATCGATGGCCACCACCACACACTGGCTGCCGAATTTGTCTGCTGCGTCGGATATCAGTCCGGGGTTCAGGATTGCCGCGGAATTCACGGAAACCTTATCCGCACCTTCCCGCAGAATATCCCGGAAATCCTCCACCGTGCGTATTCCCCCGCCTACCGTAAAGGGGATAAACAGTCTGGCTGCCACCTCCCTCACCCATTCCAGACGGGTGGCACGACTGTCCGAAGAAGCCGTAATATCAAGGAATACTACCTCATCAGCCCCCGCCGCATCATAAGCGGACGCCGCGTCGGCCGGGTCTCCGGCATCCCTCAGATTTGCAAAATTGATTCCTTTTACAACCCTTCCGTCCTTTATGTCCAGACAGGGAATGACTCTCTTTGTATGCATCTATCCTCCAAACCATGCGGTTCCCGGACTTCTCTTCCGCCCATTTTATCCTAAACCCACGTAAACTGCAGCCTGCCGCATCAACATTCATGCCGAAATAAACCGTGCCTGATATTCACACGGAACAGCTCACATGATTTCATGAGAAAGGACCTGCATCAGCCTCCACAAAATTCCGCAGTATCCGCATCCCAACCCCGGAACTCTTTTCCGGATGGAACTGGCAGGCAAACACGTTACCTTTCTCCACCGAAGCATGAATGGTTACACCGTATTCCGTCGTTGCGGTTACAATGCTTTCGTCCGCAGCCTGTAAATAGTAAGAATGCACAAAGTATACATAGGGATTTCCCCGGAACTCACTTCCATCCGGCTGTCCGTCCTTTATACTTCCGGCAATCCCTTCAAACAGCCGCCCTCTTCCGTGAAAATGCAGATCATTCCATCCGATGTGGGGTACTTTCACCCCCTCTCCCGAAGGAATCCGCAGAATTTTTCCTTCAAGGATATGAAGCCCTTCCACTCCCGGACTCTCCTCACTGCTCCCAAACAGCAACTGCAGCCCCAGACAGATGCCCAGAAAAGGGGTCCCTCTTGCGACGCACTCTCTGATAACCTCCGCCAGCCCATAAGAATGCAGCTTCTCCATCGCGTCTCCAAAGGCGCCCACCCCGGGCAATATCACTCTGTCTGCGCCCAGAATCTTCTCCGAATCCCTGGTAACCACGGCCTCCTGTCCCAGATACAGCAGCGCCTTCTCCACACTTTTTATATTTCCCGCGTCATAATCAATTACCGCAACCATAAACCACCAATCCGGGCTGTCTACGAAATGTGCTTTCCCTTTCGTCCACCATATTATTATCTACTCCACAGCATCCAAGAATACATTTCGGCCCAGTCCTGCTACTGATTATCTACATAATCCTCCGGTTCCATCTCCGCTTCCTCCGGCAGTTCGTCAGGCAGCTCCTCTTCCTGGCCGTTCCCGTCCTCAGACTGGTTTCCATCTGCCTCCGGATTCACTGCTTCCCCCGCTGAATCTCCCGCGCTTTCAGGTTGGCCTGCTTCCTCGGACGGAATGCTTCCGTCTCCGTAGCCGCTGCTGCCTGCAAGTGCCATAACTGCCCTGGTGTATTCGATATCGCTCTTAAGCGCCGCGATTTCCTGCGCCTGTTCCTCTGTGACACCGTATTTTCCGTAGAGTGCATCCAGAATACTGTTGTAAACTTCGCTGACCTCAATCTCGGCATCCCAGCGGAATGCATATTCATAAAGCGCCGGGTATTCATACACGCTCTGAATCAGGCTGTCCAATGCTTTCAGATCATTACTCTCTCCTGCCAGCATCTCGTACTCCCGATACCACATCCGGATATGCAGGATACATTCGGATTTGCTGTACATCTGCTCTTCCTTCTCGTTCCGCTCTTTGCCATGCAGATACGTATAACAGGTCTGATAGTCTCCTTCCGCAAAAGCAGTCCTTGCTGTCTGCTTGCCTGTATAATCCGCAGTCAGATTAACGAAGATAAAGAGTACTGCTCCCACTGAAATCCCCAGCAATACAATGGGCAGAACCTTCTTAAAGCTCAGTTTCCTGCCCGGATAAGGATCTGCCTCTTTGGGCTTCTTTTCCTTCTTAGGCTTCGGGGCTTTTGCTTTTTTAGGTTTTGCATCCTTCTTCTTTTCCTTTTTCTTATCCTTCTTCTTCGCCTTCTTCTGGATCTTCTTCTTTGACTTCTCCGCTTCCTCGCCGTCCATCTCCCGGATAATCTCCTGGTTTTCATCGGAAATCGAGAGATTTTCATTTTCCGGCTCTTCGTCTTCCTCCATCAGGAAAGCAACCAATTTAGAGACCATTCCCTTCTTTTTCGGCGTTTCTTCCCTGGCGGTCTCACTTATGTCCGGAATATAATCATCTATCTCATCCAGGCCCACCGCCAGTACATCGGAATCCATATCCGTTCCTGAGGATATGTTTTCTTCCGTATACGGAACCTCCTGGCTGATATCTATATTCCTCTCTGCTTCCAGAGCGGCAGCCACTTCCATCAGATTCACCTGCGGATCATCCGTCTGCTCCGCATGTTCCACTTTTCCCGCTTCCGCCACAATATTATCCAGCAGTTCCCTGTCCTGCACAATATCATATTCCTCGACGGTATCCCTTGTTCCCTCCCGCGCAAACAGTTCGGTTTCTGCCTGCGGGACTTTTTTTCCGCCGCTTTTCTTCGCCCTGCGCTTCTCACGTTTCTCAGCCTTCGCCGCTTTTCTCTCGGCTTTGATCCGCTTTTTTTCCGCTTTCTTCTCTTTTTTGATATCCAATGCTTTCTCAGCCACGTCTGTCTCCCCAGCCATCTCTATATCTGCCATCAGTCTGTCCGCCGGATTCTCCTCGTCCCCCCTGTCCTCCGGGATAAAAACCGACTCATTTCTGTCGGACTTCTCCAGCAATTCCTGGATCTCCTGCACATCGCTGTCTCTGCCAGCCAGCTCCAACATGTCTTCCGCTGTTTCTTCCGCCTCCGGATGCCTGCCCGCTTCTCCCTCTGCCAGAAGCATTGCAATCTGCTCTTCCGACATGCCCGCAAGATCGTCAAGATCTGGGGCTGTCCCGTCCCCGGCCAGGCTGTCTTCCTTCTCTGGCATTTCTTTTAATAATTCGTTTAAAATATCTTCTTGTGAAGGCATGATGTTTCCTCCGGTTTTTTATTCTGAAATACCTGCCCCTTCCGGAACACATACTATCTTTTCTATTTTATCACAGTCCGGCAAGCCAGGCAACTGCGTCCTCGGAAATTCCGCAGCCCTTCTCCGCCAGTTCTTTCGTCAATTGATACAATTTTTCATTGACTCTGCAGAAAAACGCTTTCCGGTTAAAAAACGCAGTCTTTTCAAAGGGCCAGCGAATAACGGTAGGAAACTGCATTCCCACTCCCAGCTCCAGAACCAGAAGCCTGTGGTTTAAGGTTCCCTGAAGCCATTTCATATAAAGCTTCCAACTATCCAGATACCCGTTCTCATTATAATTTTCGGCATACACATTGTTCAGTATCAGCGGCGCGCCGCAGTCTGGGCATACCCCCAGAGACACGCTCTCCTCTGTAAAACTTCCCATTGACAACCCGTGAAAAACATCTCCCAGCAGCTCCCTTTCTTCTTCCGACACCTCCGGCAGTATATCACTGCAGCCGGCCGAACATTGCTTTCTGAAAACGGAGCCGCAAGGCATGACCGTCCTTGTACCGCGGGCAATTCTGCTGTTGGTGGCCACGGATACCGTATAATGATTCTTCCCTTCCAGTAGGTTATCCAGTTTATCCAACGCCTCTTCCACGGCATGCTCTCCCGACTGTTCCAGGCAATATTCATTCCACGCCGGAATCAACCAGGAAACGCCCTCTGCCTTCAGCCTCTCACAGCCTCTTACGTAGTCCGCCCTTCGCCGCAGCGTCGTCATACCGTCAAAGTCCTCACCCAGTCCCACCAAAACCATTTCGGACTGTTCTATTTTGTCCCTAAAAAATTCCCTGTCCATTCTGAACCCCTGCTTTTTGTCTGATTTCCCAGCCCTGCCCGCCCATTTTGTCCTGGCAGCACCGTCCGGAGGCAAACATTTTATTAAGGTAAAAAGCCGGGATATCGGTCCCAGCTTTTCAGGCTTTCTAATTATTCAAATGTCTCTCCTCGACAAGCTGATCTATTATTTTTACCAGATTTCCAATCTCAGGCTTGGATAACTGGGCATCTGCCCCCAGTGATTCACCCTTGCGCTTCATCTCGTCATTTACCAGGGATGAGAACAGAACGACAGGAATACCTGCCGTGGACTCATCTGTTTTGACCAACTTGGTCAACCTGTGTCCATCCATCTCCGGCATCTCTATATCCGAAATAATGAGACGCACATGATCACGGAGAGTACCTTTTGCCTTATAGTAGGTAATGATATCATATGCCTGTTTACCGTTCTCCGTATGCGTCAGATTCTCGTAGCCCGCTCTCTTCAGACAGTCCACAATCAATTTATTCAGCAGCGGAGAATCCTCCGCAATCAGAATGGGCACCGAACTGCGCTCACGCTCTCCCAGTTCATTGATGTCCGAAATCTTCAGCCCGGTCTCGGGATTGATATCCGTCACAATCTTCTCGAAGTCAAGAATGATAATCAGCTTGCTGTCCTTCTTGACGATACCGATGGCAACACCCTCTTCCGCACTGGAAATCGTCACCTCCGGTTTGATAATCTCACTCCAGGATATCTTCTGGATTCCCAGTACATTGTCCACATGAAATGCAATATCCAGTTTATTGAAATTCGTTATGATAAACAGTCCGCTGGGTTCCGACTGCCCGCGACCGAGGCAGTTTTTCAGGTCAATCGCGGTAATCATGTCATCCCGCGGCATAAATACCCCCTCAATACTGGGATGGGCGTTGGGAATCGGAGTAACCTTCTCATATTTCATGATGGTCTTAATCTTCGCCACATTGATACCGTAGTAATTGTCCCCCAATGTAAATTCCAAAATCTCTAATTCGTTGGTTCCACTTTCCAGTAATATTTTGCTATCCATCTCTACCTGTCCTTTCCTGCCCGGAGCTTATCCCAAGTAGGAACAGTTCCCCGCCATTTATAAGGCAAAACGATACAGTAGTGCCCGATGTTACTATTTTATCATACTTATACAAAAAATGAAACCATAATCTTTAAAACTTGTCAAAATAATTGTAACAGTTCAGACAGGGCACTGAACTGTTACAATTATTTACAGGTCAGATATTTTCATTGCGAATGGTTTCCACTATGTTTTTCTTTCTCACCTTCCCCATGGAATAACGCATTATGGCATACAGCAGGACTCCAACCGCCATTGCTGCCGCTGCCGTCGCCCCCCATGGAAGGTGAATGGATGTGACAATCCCGCTACCCAGCGCCGCATTAAAGCACAGAGACAGGAATATGCCCAGCGGAATCCCGATAAGAAGCGCCTTTCCGCCGTAAAACATATTTTCCAGCCAAATCATCCGCCGAAACTCCCGTCCTGTCATCCCCACTGCCTGCAGCATGGCGAATTCCGGCGCCCTCAGCTCCATATTCGTGGTAATGGTGTTAAAGATATTTGTAATTCCAATCAAAGCCACTACCGTGATAAAGCCATACAGGAAGATAGCCACCACCAGGTGCAGGCTCCTGTCAGAGCGGTACTGCGCGTCATAATTGGTCAGCGAATAATGCTGCAGCTGCAGTTCCCTCCTGATAGCGGCTTCCATCTCATCCGTATTCTCGCAGCTGGCAAAGACATTTATAGAGTTATACTTTATGTCATCGTATTCCGGGTTCTGCTGCAGGTGCGTATCCATCCATTCCTCGCTCACAATCAGCTGGATCTGGTTGGTTCCCCCGCCCAGCTGGTGCATAGGCCTCACGCTTGTCTGGGTGAGTACCTCTATCCTAAGCCCTTCTGCTACGCCGGTTCCCTCCAGAATCTCCCCTGGGCGGAATGTGGCGATATTGCCTTCTTTGGTATGCAGCTTCCCGTCCCCCCAATACTCCCAGGAATAATCGGCCAAAACGATGGCCTTATCCCGGGCTTCCTTCGCAGATACGCCCACCTTCCGGCAATATCGGGCATAGGCTTCCTCTCCCAGGGAATAAAGCCTCATCTCCCGTTCCCCAATGCCCAGCTCCAGATATTCCCCTGAATATGCAATCTCGTCCTGGTCCATAAAGAAACGGGCGCTGCGGACAACCTCCGCCTCCAGTATTCCGTCCATCCCTGCAATCTGAAGCGCTTTATCATAGGAATCCCACCCATTGATACTGACCCTGAGGCGATAGGGAATGTCCTCATAATAATAGGATGAGGAATACATCAGAAGCTCCACGAAAGTAGACAATCCGATAAATGCAGCCACGCTGACCACGATGGATATCACCGTAGTGCGGTACCGCACTCTGGCACGCCGTAAATTTTTATACGCTATTTTGCCCCCGATTCCGAATAGCCTGTCTATGAAAGCCGGACACCTCAGTTCTTTTCCGGACATACGCTTTTTTTCCTTCACCATATCATTGGCGCGGATGGCACTGATCGGCGATACCCGCGCCGCGCGCCTTGCCGAGCCGGCGGCGGAAAGGTACACGGTTGCCGCGGACAGCGCCGCCCCCAGCAGTATCGCCCATATAGAAATCCCAAAAACAAGCCGGAATAGCAGCGCATCCTCCACAAGGCCGCCCACTGCCCCCACCAGCACTGCCGTTGCGGCAATCCCGCTTATTACCCCCAGGGGAACCCCGACCAGCCCCAGCACTGCCGCCTCATAATATACGATCTTCTTCTGCTGTCCCCTGGTAGTCCCCACGGAAGCGAGCCTGCCGTACAGTTTCATTTTCTCCGTAAGGGAAATCATAAAGCTGTTATGGATGCAGAATACACTGGTTACGATGATAATCAGTATTGCAATCGCCGACATTGCGTACAGCATTTTCATGATATTAGACGAAAAAATCAGAAGCTCCCATTTCAGAAGCCAGTAATTTTCCTGCACATTCTTCGCCACCGCCCTGATTTGTGCCTCCTCCTCGGGGGTAATTATGCCTAATGCCTCCCCCACATAGTAGCGGCGGTACAGCTCTTCATCCACTCCCAGGATACCGGCATTCACCTGCTGGGCATTGCGCAGGCCCTTTTTCGTATAGGAAGCGTACACCTCCACCACCCCTGCCCGCTCCGGTTCCTCTAAAAGGGTAAACGCCGAATAACCCGGCGCAATACGCGGCTCCCATACCTGGTTGGGACGCTCTAGGATACCTACCACGGTATACCGCTTCCGGGAAGACGGCACAAACCTTTCTTCCCCTTCAATATATGGGTTTTCCTGGCCCAGGGCAGATTCGCCCGCCATCCTCTCCCCCATCTGAAGTTCCAGCACATCCCCCACCTTTATATCCACCAGGCCGTTGCTGCGGACATGGCTTCCTACCGCCAGCTCCGACCCATTTTCCGGCATCCGCCCCTCTGTAAGCTTCAGGGCCAAGGTGCTTTCCATCCCTTTCTCTATGGCGCTTACATGGAGATAGGGTTTATCCGGGTTCTGGCTTTCTTCCAACGGCGCATATCCCAGGTTCTCTGCCAGGCCATATTTTTCTATATTAATATTGTTTTGGAAATACTTCAGGTTTTCCTGGCCCACTTCCACAAAGTGATAATGGTAATCCCCGTTCTGCTGCTTCTCATAGGCAATCATGCTGGCGCGGAAGCTGGCCAAGATACAGGCAACCCCTGTAATCAGCGCTGTAGCCAGCACAATTCCCACGATGGTTACCGCAGTACGCTTCCGATTCTCCTTCTGGGAGCGGAAACAGCATTTCTTCAATACATTTGCACTTTCCCTCATTTCTCTGCCCCCCTGTTTCCGCCGTATACAATTCCGTCCTCGATTCCCAATACCCTGTCCGCCTGTTTCGCCAACTCCAGATTATGAGTAATCATGATCACCGTCTGCTTATACCTTCGGTTTGATATCTTAAGGAGTTCCATAATTTCGTTTCCCGCCCGGGTATCCAGGTTGCCCGTAGGCTCGTCCGCCAGCAGGATGGCCGGCCTCGTAATCAGTGCCCGCCCAATAGCGACTCTTTGCTGCTGGCCGCCTGATAGCTCATTGGGCAAATGACGCAGCCTTTTTTTCAGTCCCAGCATTCCAGCCAGATCCTGTACCAACTCTGGATCCGGCCTGTTGCCATCCAACTCACAGGGCAGCGTCAGATTCTCCTCTACGTTCAGCACCGGTATCAGATTATAAAACTGGTAGATCAGCCCCACCTGCCTCCTTCGAAAAATCGCTAATTTATCATCATTCATCCGATAAATATCATTGTCTTCTATCAAAACCCTTCCGGAAGTCGGCCGGTCCACTCCTCCCAGCATATGCACCAAGGTAGATTTTCCGCTGCCGGAACTCCCCACAATTGCCACAAATTCGCCCTGGGCTACAGAGATATTTGCGTCGTTTACTGCAATTACCTCATTATTTCCCTTACCGTATTTCTTAAATAAATGTTCCGTCCTTAAAATTTCCATTTTCCCTTTTCCGCCTTCCTTTCCTGTTTCTAAATTTATGAAGCATAAAGCATTCGGTATACAGAAATCAAAAACTGCCAACTCGCCCACATCGCTTCACGTTTCCAGTATAAAAGACGAAAATGACATTTCAGTGACATTTTAAAATATATGTTAGGTTCTTTCCAAAGTTAGTTGACTTTGTGCTTTAATTCGAGCCGCAATAGCTTCC
>OFFK01000290.1_pt1 | contig 44253 bp, 49 predicted proteins | sample 1521361 | NCBI WGS metagenome assembly OFFK01 (sample SAMEA3504096, study PRJEB24116) | mouse gut metagenome | biome: mouse gut; feature: mouse-associated habitat; material: faeces | place: Denmark | collected 2011 | reverse complement strand
CCGCTGAAAGGCGCATCAAGGCCGCCTGGGCAGACCGCCTCGCAAGCAATCATTCATGCCACCGTTGAGCAACCTTTGAATTTCGTTATATGAGCAAGAAGGCCTTGAAATTAGCTATAGTAGTAACTATTCAGTTTTGCTTTACTTCGCTAAAGCGTGATTCTCTTTAGCCAACTAAAGCGTCATTTTCGCACTTTAATGCGTGAACAAGGCCGTCAGGACAGGCTGAGGAGCGCAGAAGGTCTTTCAGGCTGAGGCAGGGGAGAGGAAGTCTTCCAAGACAGCGAAAGCAGAACCCCATTGTTTGTATATTTTGAGAGGAGACAAAACATATGCCTAATATCCTTTGGTTCCCAATTGGCGCGGCGGTAGTACTGGGCATCTACTCGCTTTTGCAGGCGAGGTTCCACAGAGAGTCCCTGCCTGGTATTCAGTATTCCAATGAGGAGCATGAGGCCAGCGTCGGCATCATCCGGCTGACAACAACAAACAACGACCTGCTCCCGATGAACGAGCTGTTCTCTGACCTGGGCAGCTTCCCCGAGGAGGACGGCTGACTTATGGCAAAAAAGATACTCCACAGATTCATGCCGGCCCTCCTTGCCCTTGCACTCCTCTCTGGCTGCTTCGCCGGACCGCAAGAGCCTCTGACCACCGCCCAGGACGCAGAGACAATCCTGCGTGTCATGGCGGCCTACCAGGAAGTGGGGGAGGACACAGATGTCCTTACCTGGATAACCACTCCCCAGGAGGTGGAGGACTACTCCCTGGCCTGCTACAAGGTGGAGGGAATCACGGACGGGGCCATTGTCCGGATGGAGGGAGCCAATGCTTTTGAGCTGGCCGTCCTGGAAACGCAGGAGCCCGTTACTGACCAGCTCCAGCAGTATCTGGTTGACCGCAAAGGCGATTTTGTGGGCTATGCTCCTGATCAGGCCGCCCTGGTCGATGACGCTGTTGTCCTCAACGCCGGCGAATGGTCTGCCCTAGCTATTTGCGAGAAGCCCGATATGGCCCAGGCAGCCTTTGAGAGCTGCTTCGACCGGGGCGTCAACTCTCACGGCATCCCGGCTGTTCTGGGGCCCGGCCCGGAGGATTACCGCCCCGATGGCCGGCTGATTTACAACGACCCGCAGATTGACGACATGACGGTGTTCGATAACTCAGCCATCCTGTCCGCCTGGAGGAGCGGAGATACCTCAACCCTGAGTCGGGCAGATAAGAAAGTCCTGGCGGCGGCGGAGAAGGTCATCGGCAAATATGTAGCCCCGGAGATGCCCGATGCGGAGAAGGAGGCCGCCCTGTATCTCTGGCTGGTCAGAAACACGGAGTACGATAAGACCCATTACTCCAACAGGGGGTCGCCCCGGATGTCCTACGAGCCCTACGGCCCGCTGGTGCAGGGAAAGGGCGTCTGCCTTGGCTACGCCACAACCTTCCAGCTGCTGATGGACATGGCCAGGGTGGAATGCATTACAGTCACCGGAGCTTCCTACATGAACCGGGAGAATCATGCCTGGAACATGGTACGGCTGGGTGGGGAGTGGTACTGCGTAGACCCCACCTGGGAGAGCATCCCGGAGGGCGGCACAATTAAGGACGCCATCTACTTCAATGTGACCAGCGAGCATATGGCAGAGACTGACCACCAGTGGGACTACGACAGCGTGCCAGAAGCGACGGCAGAATGGAACTTCTGAGCCGAGACAAAACACAAACGCCCCATAGGGCTGGGTAAAAATACCGCCCACACATTTCCCCATTCATTTTTGGGAGTGGCACGCACAAAAATCGATGTATTTTTTGGAAAGGGGACACACAAAATGCCTATCAGTACAGGTTCTTTTGCCGAATACACAATCCCAGACGAGATCAAGTCCGCAATTCCCCCATATTTCCCCATCGCCTTTGCCGGCGAGCTATGCAGTATCTTTGGCCCCACAATTCTGGCAAAAGACGAGGATGGCGTGTACGGCCTGTCCTATGCCAGCGGTACAGCCGGCTGGGCGGAGGCCTTTAATGCTACATGCAGGAAACTGAGCCTCACCTGGCTCCTGGACTACTATTGTGGCCTGGCCTGGTACGATTCCGACCTGTTTGACAGCGAGTTGGAGGACAAAATCGTCTACGAGTTCCTTGAAAACGAGGCGGGGCAAAACAACAACGCCTACTATCTCCATCTGCTCGATACCCAGAAGAGGCCCAGGAGTAAGAAGCCCTCCCTGACCACCGAGGAGAAGGCTGCGCTGGAGGCCAAGCTGGAGCAGAGCGTTTTGGGCGAAATCGGCATTGGCAAAACAGACGAGGAACTGGCGGCAGCGTTGAATCTCAACCTCGTTGTTGTTGGTAACGACGACCTGCCGAAGGGCGTGGCAGCCCGACTGATGCCCAGCAAGGATGTCAAATATTTCGGGCTGATTGAGACGGGGCAGGCGTACCACGACGGCGGTGGCCGCTGCCTGCAGGAGATCATGCGGTATGTCTTCAATGTCGGCCACGGGAATCGCGTCCGCAAAATTTTCGAGCGCATGGCGTAGGGGCAGCATCATGGAGAAACGCCAAATTGCCCTGGATGCCCTGGCTAAGCAGACAATAGGGCGGCTCTGTTCGCTGGGGGGAGGCGGACAGCGCAGTCCGCACGCTGATTTCTCCCGACCCCGGGCTAGAGCACAGGGGCTGCGTGTTTGGGCTGCGGCCCAAATTCCCCAGCTTCGTGGGTTGGAAGGACACCTCATCGTACCCGGCCCCGATGTCGTTGTTGTTAGCAACATTGAAGAAACGCCGCGTTTGCGGTAAGGAGGGCTGTCCCTGTTTGGGCGGGCCTCTATTTTTTGCACGCATCCCCCAGCACCCGCTGGAGCAGTAGCCCAAGGGGCCAGCTGTGGTGGTCATCACTCCCCCACTGTCATCCGCATTTTCTCTGTATCAACCACCAAGAGGCCCTCAGAAGCCGCAGCTGGAGAAGAAGTCTGGACCGGCCCTCGCCAGAGAGAAACGCAATCCTTTCCTGCCGGCCGTATTTTCTTTGTATTAACCCCCTACAGAAGCGTTTTGGCAAATTGTTTCAAAATGCTTTGCATATGATATAAGTAACGCTAGGCATTTGCCTTGTCCCGATTATTCGTATCCCCCAAGGACGTATCTCTGTTCCTTTTGTCTTCCGGTCAGCAAATGCCCCGCGGGGTCGATCTGACAAAAAATACAAACTACCGGAAAACAAATAAGGAAAGGATGCGTTCTGCATGGATTATATGAATTTCCCCGAAGGGATGACTAAAGAACTGATGACCGTCATCGATAAAGCGGCACAGGAAAATGATTGGGACTCCTGCAGCGAACTGGCTGCTGCTGTCTATAAAGAAGTTGCAACAGCAGATCCCGAGACAGAGTTCAGTCCCGAGATGGAGCGGTTGGGCATTGAGACGGGCTCCAGGCTGCTGGCGGCGGTAGATACCTACCTCTGCTGGAGGGAGGCAAACCCCGGAGCTGTTTTGTACGAGCCCCAACCGGAAGACTTGAAAGACCCGGAGGAAGAGCCGGAAGCGGAGCCGGCAGAAAAGAGGGTATCCGCCTTTGATGTCACTGAGATCAGCGATATTGCGCTGTACTTGGTGGACAAAATCGTAGAGAAGACCCATCTTACAAACCGGTACGATGTAATGTCGCATGTATGCAATGTTCTGGAATACCGGTTCGGAGATGGTGAGAGGCTGGAGCAAAACCTGGATCGGATGAATCTGGCGACCACCAAGGACGTGCTCCACGTCATAGATATTTACTTCACGATGAAGAAGCTGTATCCCGACACTGTGTTTGGCCGGAAACGGATGTATGGTGTCTGGGCCCCAGCGCTCGATGCTTGCCTGCCCAAGCAGGGAGGCAGGAAAGGTTTGAAGGAGGTGAGCTGAGATGTCGACGAAGATGTCGAATACGATTACCCCGGATGGGCAGATCACGGATGCCATCATGAATGGCGAGCATGCGAAGACCCTGTTTGGCTGGGGCGCTAAAGCCCTCCAGGCCCTTTACGCCCTGGTCACTCTCGTGGCCATGGCTGCTCTGATTATTAACATTACTAAGCTGGCTACATCCGCCGGGAACCCCCAGGGCCGGAGCATTGCCCTGCGGAATATCCTGATTTCCGGTGTCTGCCTGGCTGTGCTGGGCAGCCTGGGCCTCATCTACGCCGTGTTTGTGAGCTTGGCTATCGGCTGAAAACAAAAAACAGGGAGGAGGTGAAATATAGTGACGCTGAAAGAAATCGTGCAGCGCATTCAGGAGTCCCAGCGGATGGCGGGCAGCAACCCGGCTCAGGCACTGAAGCTGAATCGAGAGTTGTTTGTGGATTTAGTCCGGCAGGATGAGTTGTACATCGTCCCGGAAGCGGATGTATCTATGGAGGCTCTGGAGCAGAAGCTGTTCCGGCCCTATATTGGGCCCGCCCAGGAAAATGACCCCCGGCTGTTCCTGCGCATCTTCAGCCATCGGGATGCGGCGGAGGCGTTCTCTGCCCGACTTGACCGGAATCAGATTTGCAAGTTGGATGGGGTAGAGATGATCCAGCTGGCCAAATCCTACTTCCTGCGCGGCGTGTATGGGTTCTTACTTAATGATGGCCAGACCTGGGCGGCTATCTCCTTCCCGGACTTCCTGACCGACTGTTTCCGGGATATCCTGGGTGACCCCAGCCTGGCCCGGCCAGAGTATGTCACCATTATCCAGTTTATCAATATGGTTCGTCAAAACCGGTATTACCACATTCAGGTGGGACGGCAGGACGTGGTGGATGCCGGGAAGCCTATCCAAATCCGCTTTCTGGATAGGCCGGACAATATCTGGTCTCCGGAGCGGGGCGAGTGGATTTATGAGGAGTGCTCCATCAAGGATCTGGTGCAGGCTGCCGGACTGCCGGAGAATGGGCTCATCTACATCCGGGCTTCTAAGGCCGACCTGGAATTGTCCCCGGCCAAGCTGCGGGCGGCTCTGTGCGCTACCGGCCTGGCCGACATGGGCACACAGTTCGATCTGGACTTCCACACAGAGGCCATTGCCCTGGATTACCGATTGGAGGACTTCGACGTGGAGCGGCTGCCCTTCCAGGCGGAGCTGGCTGAGCTGCCCCGGGTAGATCCAGAGCCGGAGCCGGAGAAGCCGGCAAAGAGAAAAAGAGAGAAAAAGCCTGGCATTTTTGCCAAGCTGTTTGCAAAAAAAGAAAAGCCCGTCGCCGAACCGGAGGAGGACATTCTGGATGTGCCGGAGCTGCCCCCAGAGGAGAAGCCTGCCGAGGCGGAAGAGCCAAAGAAGGCAAAGAAGGTTGTAGGCAAGCTGCTTACGCCCAAGCGGATGGTCAAGCTGTTCTTTGGCCTGGCCTTCCTGATTATTGTTGCCGCCATCATATCCCATGTACTCAAGCCAGCCCCCATAGACAAGCTGGAGAAGGCATTAGCCAGCGGCGACTATACCGGAGCAGTTGAGATATGCGATAAGTATATCACGGTGAACCCGGAGAATCAGGAGCAGATGCTCCAGATGATGGGAACAGTGCTGGACGAGAAGCTGGCCACCTATGCGGACGACCAAATCACCGCCAATCAGCTGGCCGAGGTCATCACCGCCTGTGAAAAACTCCCGGCCCTGACCAATAAATGCGATGCTGTTTACACTCAAGCGGCCGCTTTGGAGCGGTCGAAGATAACCTATCGAGAGGGTCTGGTGGAGACCTCCATGTCCAAGAGGCTGTCCATCTGGAAGGGCGTCATTACGGCAGATACCGGTTCCCAGCGGTCTATGCGGGCCAACCTGGACGAAAACGCTGGCCTGTATAAGTCCTTCATCTTCGCTGAGGCCGATCAGATGGAGGTAGGGGAGGCGCTGAATGCTCTCAGTTTGCTCCAAAGCTACTATCCTAATGACAATGAGATTGCCAGGGAGACTAAGGAGTGGTTGGATAAAGTCAGCAAACCTACAGGTAAGCCCCTCCCGGGCGACCCGTCAGGCGGCGGCGGAGAAGTTCAAGAGGCCCCGATTGCCGTATCCGACGTCTATGTGTCTGAGGAGGAGGCTGGCCACTACGATCTTCACATCAAGTGGCGCAATCAGTCCGGAAAGCTGATTAAAAAAGCTCTTTTCACCGTAACCCCGCTGGACGCGCAGGGAAATCCCGTGGTCAGCAATCCTTCTGAGGGCAGTCCCTATGCCAAGTACAACGCCATCTTTGGCGAACCCTGCGAGGATGGATTCGAAATGCCCGACGGACTGTTTTGGCCGGATGCCTGGATTAACACAGACTCTGAAATTGTGGCATTCAAACTTGATTTCATCCAGGTTTGGTACAATGAAGATGACAGTTGGTCTGATTCCACCGAGATTCGCTTTGGCGAGGAGCCGGCAAATCCTGACGCTTTGGAGGGTGGCGATCCTTCTGCTGAGAATCCGCTGACAGACTTGCTCACCGGCGGGCAGAAGCTGTTTTAAAAAATCAGAGGTCCCCCAGGACGGGGGACCTCTTTCTGATTCTTGCAAGACGCAATGAGGGCCAAGGTTCGGCTTACCCCGGATAGGTGGGGAGCGTACTTGCCAGAGCCCTGTTTAGGGGAGACAGCGGGGCAGGGAGGTAGGGATCCCGCTGCTTCCGAAATATATAATACACTTTTTGCTGCTCTTTGTCAACAAAATCGTAAAATTGGTGGGCCCTCTGGGGTTCGAACCCAGGACCGCCCGGTTATGAGCCGGATGCTCTAACCAACTGAGCTAAGGGCCCCAAAATGGCAGGGCCTCCAAGTTTAGGAGGTTTTTACTGCCGGCGGTTCATGACGCCGCCGTTTCTGTTTCTTCAACCTGCCGCGGACAGGCCCTTCCACAGAGCAACCCCTGGCGACTATGGCGGGATTTGAACCCGCGACCTCCGGCGTGACAGGCCGGCGCTCTAACCGACTGAGCTACATAGCCATATGGCAGGGGTGGAGCGAATCGAACACTCGTGAACGGTTTTGGAGACCGCGGCTCTGCCACTGAGCTACACCCCTATATATTGGCGGACCCACCAGGACCACAGCGCTATGTTCCTGTTGGACGGAAAGCTCTAACCGCCAAACTCTCCCAACTCCCCTGGCCGACGTCTGGCCTTCGCCACTCTTTGGGCAAGGCACGGGGCAATGCTCTTCTGGCAGCCGCAGTAGGGCTTGAACCTGCAACCTCCCGGGTCAGAGCCGGGCACTCTTCCAATTGAGCTATACGGCTATATGGGGTGACCGGCGGAACTCGAATCCGCAACCTTCAGGGCCACAACCTGACGCTCTAACCAAATTGAGCTACGGCCACATGGTGCGCCTTCGGGGGCTCGAACCCCGGGCCAACGCCTTAAAAGGGCGCTGCTCTTCCAACTGAGCTAAAGGCGCATGTACAAAGCCCAGGCTGTTTCCTCTTTCATCCGCATTGGGCACCTGGCGAATACTCTGGCATCCCTGGCTGCATGCCGCCTGACGGGAAGGAACCGGTCCGTTTCGGATTTAGCCTTATTGGACACTTGGCCACGCATGCAAAGCGGGCACCTGGGCTTTTGGTGGATCGGAGAGGTATCGAACCTCCATCCTGCGGTTTTTCAGACCGCCGCTCAGACCTCGTAAGCTACCGACCCATTTAGTGGTGGGCTCTCAGGGGCTCGAACCCTGGACCTGCCGGTTAAGAGCCGGCTGCTCTACCAACTGAGCTAAGAACCCATAGGTGCCAGTTAGAAACTGGCTGTTGAAAGCTATATCATTACCCCATCCGCTCTTTATGGCTCTTGGCGTAACGTACGGCCATTGCCCGAAGCAAATCCTGCTCCATTACAACCAAGCCAAGTCCGGGTTCGTATCGGTGAAGATACTTTTGCTGATAGTCTTTCAGCGGAGACTCTTCAGGAATATAGCCATTAGCATAGAACACCCGCAGTGCATCCCACAGTGCCAGCAGCTCGCCGTCTTCACAGATGGCAAACAGGTTATTCTCCAACAAGCTTCGTTCTTTGATCGGAGGCCGTTCCGGAAGCAGGGCCATACAATCACATCCTCCAAAAGATTTGTGGGCCAAGCTGGTGATACGGTACACTGACCCATATGGCGGCTCCTGCAGGGCTCGAACCTGCGACATCCTGGTTAACAGCCAGGCGCTCTGCCAACTGAGCTAAGGAGCCATTACAATTAGCGTAGGGTACCCCCATCCAAAAGCGCAGCGTTGGGTGGGGTTATTGACATTATATTGCCTGCCCACACGGCACTCCGCTAGACCGAAGGCTATTAGCCAGCCTCGTGTTGCGCTCTCTTTTGAAGAGTATGAGGGGTTCTGTTTTTAACACCGGCAGGGGAAAATTCCGGTGTTGGTGCCATGGGCTGGGATCGAACCAGCGGCCTCCGCCGTATGAAGACGATGCTCTACCAACTGAGCTACCAGGGCATATGGCGGAGCAAGCAGGACTTGAACCTGCAATCCGAGTTTCCCCGAACACCCGCGTTCCAGGCGGGCCGACTACCAGTTATCGCATTGCTCCAAGATCTTGTTCTGCCTCTATTATATGCAGTACCAAACTACTGTATTCTGGCAAAGACAATGGCGACGAGGGTGGGAGTCGAACCCACAAGCCTCCAGAAGAGACTACCGGTTTTCGGGACCGGGCAGCATAGCCGCTTGCCGTCCTCGCCATATTGGCGGAGAGCCTGGGACTTGAACCCAAACACCCAGCATAAGCCGGGTTACTACCCGATTAGCAATCGGGGGCCTTACCATTTAGGCTTACCTCTCCATATTTTGATTACAAATAGTATAGCTCCGCTTAGCCCATCGGAGACAGCTCCAATGCACTGAATGATTTTGCCATATTCAAAACGAGCAAAAGCGCCAACGGTGGATGAATCCACTGCTGGCGCGAAATGAGTCTATATCAAGGAGATTGGCTATATGCAATAGCACTACCCCGTGAAGAGACAGTCCATTATAGGCTTAGCACCAGCAAAATTGCACACTGAATCGCAGGAGTCACTGTGGAAGTGCTTCTGCTGCCAGCTTTTGCAATTTATAAACATAGTGCGAGCCATAGAGCTGTACTCCTTTCCGGTTCGGCAGGAAACCGTCGAACTCAATTTCTGGATGTAGTATACTCAATGTTATATGCGTTGTCAAGGGTAAATTGAAAAAATCTTGAATTTTTTTTGGAATGGAAGAGGTACAGGCCATATGGAGGATGCCCAATACTGGGTCTCCTGCAACGGCAGTACCTCCTCCAAACATCTAAGCCTTCGTTTTTGCAAAGATTATTTGGGGTTGATACAAAGGAAAAGCGGGGCTGGGGAGCATTGCCGGACAGCCAAGGTTGTGTCTGTTTGGGCTTCTTCTCTAGCCGCACAGAATTGCTCCGTCATCTACCGCATACAATAAGAGTGCAAAAAATAAGGAAGGAGCTGTTCATAAGTAATGGCAAAAAAGAAGGAAACTACTATCGAAACGCCCGCTCCCGCCTCCGACAAGCAGAAGGCTCTGGCGACCTGCGTAGCGCAGATTGAGCGAATCTACGGCAAGGGTTCCATCATGCGCCTGGGGGAGAACACAGACATCATGGTGGAATCCATCCCCACCGGCTCGCTCTCCCTGGATATGGCCCTCGGGATTGGCGGCGTGCCCAAAGGCCGGATCATCGAAATCTACGGCCCTGAATCCTCTGGCAAAACCACCCTGGCGCTCCACATCGTGGCTGAGGCGCAGAAGCTGGGCGGCGAGGTTGCGTTCATTGACGCGGAGCACGCCCTGGATCCCGCCTATGCCAAGGCCCTCGGTGTTGACACCGACTCTATGCTCATCTCTCAGCCGGACAATGGGGAGCAGGGGCTGGAGATTTGCGAGGCTCTGGTTCGCTCCGGCGCTATCGACGTGATTGTGGTGGATTCGGTGGCAGCCCTGACGCCCCGAGCCGAGATTGAGGGGGATATGGGCGACGCCCACGTTGGCCTGCTGGCCCGCCTCATGAGTCAGGCCCTGCGTAAACTGGCCGGGTCCATCGCCAAGACCAACTGCATTGTCATCTTCATCAACCAGCTCCGGGAGAAGGTGGGCGTGATGTACGGCAACCCGGAGGTCACCACCGGCGGCCGGGCCCTGAAATTCTACTCCTCTGTCCGCATTGACGTGCGCCGCATTGAAGCAATCAAGGTTGGCGGCCAGCTGGTTGGCAACCGCACCCGCGCCAAAATCGTGAAGAACAAGGTTGCCCCGCCCTTCCGCGAGGCCGAGTTCGAGATCATGTACGGCACGGGCATCTCCAAGTGGAGTGAACTGGTGGACCTGGCGGTCAAACTGGACATCATCCAGAAGTCTGGTTCCTGGTTCTCTATGGGTGAGACCCGCATCGGTCAGGGCAAGGACGCTGCCAAGCAGTACCTGATGGACAACCCTGATGTCGCGGAGCAGGTGGAGGTGGAAGTCCGGGCCAAAGCCGACATCCTCATGGGCAAGGGTTCCAAGGAGGAGACGCCCATCCCGCCCGACGCAGCCAGCGATAATTTCGACGACTGATTAGAAAACAAGAAGGGACGCCGTGGTGGCGTCCCTCTTTTCATGTGTGATATTCGACCTTCACCAGCCAGAAGAGCTTCCCCTTCTTGTTGTTCTTCTTTTCCTCCTCCCGAACCTGCTGCCGGAGTTTGTCAGCCTTCTCCCCGGCCTTGGCGATTCTGTCTCTCGTGGACTGAGGCCGCAGATCGTTGTGGCACATGGGGCAGAAATTGGTATCGAGGTACTCCCGGGCCAGGCTGGAGCCGCATTTCTTGCAGCCCACGAACTTGGTGGTTGTGTGGGAGTAATGGATGTCAAGGTCCATGGTGTGAAAGGCAGTCTCCGCCTCCTGCAGCTTCTTGCGCAGTTCAGCCAGCTTGGCAGAGGGGGCGGCGGCACGACGGAAACGAACGGCAATCTGGTCGTAGTCCCCGGAATCCACACTCCGGATGTAGTCGTGGGCCTCGTCTTCGCTGTCGCAGACAGCGCTCAGCCAGCGAATCTGACCAGGCAGGCCGCTAGCTCCTTCGCCTCTGTCCGCAATGGCAACGTAGTTGTCCCAGCGTCTCTGAACACTTCTCTTGTCCACATTTTCCGGATAGATATCGTGCATAACATTATGGCTCATTTTTCTTCTCCTTTGCGTATGTATTTCCAAAATAGTTGGATGCTTGGATCGTATGCAAAGGAGCATATTCTAATTCTGCAAAATTCCAGGTTCGATTTTGGTGGCCCTGAACCGTCCTGGCCCCGCCTCGGGGCCTTCATTGTTGTTGGCGACATTGAATAGCCGCCCAGGCCGGCTCCGCCCAAGCAGCCGCCAAACCTCCGGTCGCCCTTTTTGTATTAACCTCAAGGGACCCCCGGTTATCCAGCTGGAGCAGTAGCCTGGGAAACCTCCGGTAAGGCAGAGCTCAACAATCCCACCCTCACTTTTCTTTGTATTAACCCCTTAAAACCCCTGGGTCGGCACAAAGCAGCGTGATCCTTGGCGCAAAATGCCGTCCTGATTTCCTGCATATAATAGAAGAAATATAAGACATGGAGTGAGAACGTATGTTAAAAATCTTTCTGACCGGGGATGCCCATATCGGCCTCCAGTATCCCAGCTGGCGAAGAGGAGCCATCCTCGCTGAGGCCAGGCTTGATGTTTTTGTCAACATGGTTAATACGGCCAATGATGAGGACTGCAATTTCTTTGTCATTGCCGGTGATCTGTTTGAGAGCAACGACCAGTGCAGCAGGGGAGAGGTTCAGAAGCTCCTGGATATTCTCGCACAGTTCCGGGGTACTGTGGCAATCCTGCCCGGGAATCACGACTACTACGACCCCAGGGCCCCGCTGTGGCAGTATCTCCGGGAGATTGCTGCCGCGAAGAACAACATCCTCCTGCTGACCAATAACCAGCCTTATCCGGTTAAAGTAGGGGAGGAGTGGGCGGCCTTCTATCCGGCCCCCTGCCGCTCCCAGCACTCTGTCAACGGAGAAAACAACCTGGCCTGGATTAAAGCTGAGGAGATTCCGGATGATTGCAACTACCGGATTGGCGTCGCTCACGGCACCCTGCGGGGCGAGGCACTCGATAATGAAAACCTCTATTTCCCCATGTGGCGGAACGAGCTGAACAATATTCCGGTGGACGTCTGGCTCCTGGGCCATGTCCATGTCCCATTCCCCCGCAGCCTCAGTGTTGACAGCTACACGGAAGGAGAGCGCATCTTCAATGCCGGGACGCCCGTTCAGACGCACCACAACTGCAATACCGAGGGCTGCGCGTTTATTATCCAGGTTACCCCGGATAAGAGGGTGAGCGCAAAGAAGGTTGTGGTTGGTCCCTACCGATTCTTTGCCAGAAACATAAATCTGGAGGCAGGGAAGATGAAGGCTGGGTTGGCAGCCCAGCTGCGGGATATCCCTGACAACAGCGTCGTTGATCTGTATCTGTTCGGCGCGGTGTCAGCCGAGGAGTATGACCACCGGGTCGAAATTGTGGAGACCGCCACGTACCGGTTCTTCGAGGTCAATTATGCCGACTTCTCTCTGACCCGGATGCTCTCCCAGGAGGACATCAAGAAAAACTTCCCCGAAACCTCATTCTCCGCCCAACTGCTCAACGCGCTCATGGCCGAGCCGAAGGAGGCCCAGATGGCCTTTGAGCTGCTGGCTTCACTGAAAGGAGGTTCCTCCCTGTGAATATCAAGAAGATTTCCTGCTCCCAATTCGCTGGCGTACGTGACCGTGACATTACCCTGACTCCGGGGCTCAATACCATCTACGGCAAGAATGAGAGCGGGAAAAGCACTCTGGCAAACATGCTGTCGGCCCTGTTCTTCCAGACAGTCAAACTGAACCGGCAGCGGGATCGGGCGTTCATGGAGGCCAGCTTCCCCAGCGATGGCCGGAACAGCCCGGTGATGGGTGACTGTATTGATGGCAAGGTCAGCTTTGAGACCTCTGACGGCCAGTATGTGCTGTCCAAGGACTGGGGCTCCGACGCCCGCTGCACTCTGTCCACGCCCAAAGGCATCATCAAGGACCCCAACCGGATTGAAAATACCCTGGCCTCTATTCTGCCGTACGGTCAGGGGGTATACACCAACATGCTGTTTTCTTCCCAGCGCAACGCTGACGAGACTTTAAGGACGATTCTGGAGGCATCCCAGGGTGATGAGTTGAAACAGTCTCTTGCCAACGCCATTACCCAGGCATTCTCCGAGACAGATGGGGTATCCACGGAGGTCATTGAACAGGCTATTCTCCAGAAAATCGCCGATATTGAGGGAAAGCACTGGGACAGAGTTTTGCAGATGCCCAAACGGAAGTCCGAGCGGTGGCAGACCAGCCTGGGCACCATCCTCAAATCCTACTACGCCCTGGAGGATGCCAACAACGCTCTCACGGAAATGGAGCAGCTGAAGCAGGCAGCGAAGTCTGCCGAAATCGCCTACGCCAGCCAGGAGAAGGTCGCACAGACGGCGGAGGCGGAGTATGAGAAGTTTCGCCGGGCCTATGACAACCTGGTCTCCAGGGCCGCACGGGAGCAGCTGATTGAGAAACTGAGAGAGGAGCAGAAGCGGGCTCAGGAGGCCGCCCTGAAATGGCCGCAGGCGGAATCCGAAATTGAGAGGGCAAAGTCCTTGCAGTGGGAGTGGGATTTGCAGGGAAAGGCTGCAAAGTACGCCTCTGTCAGGAAGGCTTCTGATGAGGTTTCCTCCCTCAAGGCTGCGGCAGAACAGGCGGTCTGCCCCTCTGAGGAGGAGGTAAAGCTGGCCAGGGACATAGAAAAGGCCATCTTTAGACTGGAGAGCCAGCTGAGAGGAGTGAGCCTCTCCATCACCACCAAGCCATTGGGCGAACACACGGTATCCATCCGCTCCTTGTGTTCTGGTGCTCCTCTGGACATCAGCGTCCCCATTGAGGAAGCCATCGTCCTGACAATCCCCGGGATCATGGAGATTTGCCTTGCTCCCGCCGGGGTGGATACGGAGGTTGTCTCCAAGAATCTGCAGAACAAGAAGTCTGCCCTTGAGACTCTGCTGACGGAGTATCGGGCGAAATCCGCCGACGGCCTGGCCCAGATGCGCAGGGACGCCCTAGATGCCCAGGCGAAGCTGGACGCCGCCAGCGAACGGCTGAAGCTGGTGCTGGGAGACGCCGATTTTGATACGCTGAAGGCCGCCGCCCAGGTCTGCGCGACATCGCCCCGCTCTATCCAAGATATCGACCGGGACATCCACGCCTTGAGCAGCAGCGGGGATCTCACCCGCCTCATTGCGGTCGACGAATCTCTCTTGAGCCGGTACGTCACCGAATACACCACCCAGGTCAACCTGAAAGAGAAGTTGGAGCAGTTGGCCGCCAATCTGGAAAAGGCGGAGTCTGACTTGGCAAAGTTGGGTGAAATCCCGGCTGAGTACGCGGACATTAAGAATCCTGACATGTATTTGGCAATGCTGGAGAGCAAGGCCAAGGAGCAGCAGAGGCTGAAAGAGGCCGCCGCCCAGGCCAAAGTAGCCGCCCAGACCAAGCTGGAGAGCCGCCGGGTGTCTGTAGCGGGGAAGAACCTGACTGCGGAGCGAGATCAGGCAGAACAGGAATTCACGGCCCAAAAGGAGCTGCTGGCCCACTGGAACCACATCCTGGAGGTGTTCCAGGCACAGAAGGCTGCCCAGGCGAGTCACCCCATGGAGGACATGGCGACCCGATTCTCCGAGAACCTCAAGGCCATCACCGGAGGCACGGTTGATTCAGAGTCCTCGAATAAGGACGCCGTGGATGTGGCGGTATACAGTCAGGACCGGCATGTGCGCTACTCTACTCTGTCCGAGGGCACCAAGGAAGCCGTCTCTCTGGCCTTCCGCCTGGCCGTCCTCGACCACCTGTTCCCCAACGGCGGCGGAATCATCATCTTCGATGACCCCATGACCGATATGGATACCGACCGGGCGACCGCAGCCTGCAAGCTGCTGAAGGAGGCGGGAAAACGCCACCAGATCATCTTCCTCACCTGCCGGGAGGAATACTTGCCCATGCTGGCGGGGCACGAGATTCGTGTGGAGGGGTAGCCATGCGCAAAAAGAAGTATTTTGCCGTACCACTGCTCATTGCTGTCAACATAGCTGTCTTTTTGCTGTCCTGCGCCGGGATTGGAACAGTACACCAGCTGGGCGTATACGCCGCAGCGACCATCAATCATGGGCAGTGGTATCGGGTGCTGACTGCCCAATTCTCCCACTTCAATATCTCGCACTTGCTGTTCAATATGGCAGCTCTGTATTCTATCGGATATACCATTGAGCGGACTATCGGCAGCTGGAAGCTCCTTGCTCTGTACCTGTCCGCTGGGGCGCTGGGGAACGTACTTTCTTTGTGCGTATTCCTCTCCAACCATCAGGACGTACTCCTGGCGGGGGCCAGCGGAGCCATCTTTGCCCTGCTGGGACACCTAACCTATATGTATATCATGCGGGACAAGTACCGCCTCTATGCTTTCGGCGGAGGGTTTGTTCGGGGGATTGTGTTCACGTTCCTGCTGAGTTCTCTGTCCGGCGGGAGCTTTGTTGGGCACCTCTGCGGGTTTGTATTCGGATTCATCATATCCGGGATCATGTTCCCGCTTCGCGTTTTTTGTTGATATAAAGAAATGGCGGCAGGAAGAAGGAATTGCGCCCTGCCCCGGCTGGGGCTGGTCCGGGCTTCTTCTTCAGCTGTGCTGCCCGCCCCATGTGGTTGATACAAAGAAAAGCGGTCGGGAGCGTGTTAGGATTTCTCTCCTACGGCGGGCTCCCGGGCTGCTGCCCCAATGTCAATGTTGCTAACAACGCCGAAATGCAATTGGGAAATCCCGCATACAATAGATCGGAACTGACGGCAAGGTCTGGAAAAGAAAATTTTAAAGGAGGAAGCATGGGTCAGCCGTCCCCGTGCAAAACATTATGGGAAAGAAAAGGAAGCTTATTGGAATTATTATGGCAGCGGTTATGATTGCTCTGGCCAGTTGCACCCCCGCCCAGGCCCCCGGCGGTTCCAGCTCATCCGCGCCGGATGTGTCCGGCCCCAACACCGGCGGCGCGGTCAAAATCCCTAACTTCGATGCCAGCGCCCATGAGGATGAACCGGAGGCGGATCAGCTGACTGTGACCTACCTGCCCCAGGGCTATGCCATCCTGCAGTCGGCCAATCAGGTTATGCTGATGGATGGTTGCGCGGCGGAGGATGTGGAAGCTGTCTCCGAGGCCCTCACCAATCTGGGCGTGGAGCGGCTCCAATACATCGTTGTTCCCAACAACAGCGAGACCCGGTACGGCGGGGTTCAGAAACTCATTGATACCTTCCACACCGCCCTGGTCATCGTGCCCCATGTCGTTGGCGGGGACGACGCCTTTCAGAAGTTCATCGAGGACAACGGAACCAAAATCATGGAGGTCGGTGTTGGCGGCCACTTCAATGTAGGCACCTGCCCGGTGGAGGTCATGGCCCCCATCGTTGAGGACGCTGGTTCCTCTCTGGTGCTGAAAGCGGTCTGTGGGGAGGATAAGTTCCTGTTCACCAATGATGCCACGGCGGCGGAGCTGGAGACCCTGCTGGTGGAGCCGGCCGATATCAAGGCAGGCACGCTCTTCCTGAACAGCCGGAGCGGGGGGCAGATTCCGTACAGTGTCCTGCGCTTGATTGCTCCCAGCACGATTGTTGCCAGCAGCGACGATGTGCAGGTGGGAGAGGAGTACACTGCGGCGATCCATGCCCTGGGGGATGAGCCGTACACCGTGGATGTTGGCAGCTTCAGCGTTGCCAGCGCGGCCAGAGTCCAACTGCCTGCTGAGCCGGAAGTGGCCGCCGGAGCAAATAGCTGATTTCTCTCCAGGAATAGGTTCTTTTCGGGCTGCATAATATAGAAACAGCAGCAGGGTTGCTGCTCTGATTCTACGAACTGCCGCTGGGTCGGGAGACCCAGGGTGTGCAGATATCTCCCGTTTCGTGTGCGCGGGAGATGATGTGTTCATACTTGGCCACCTGAATCGGTTGATGCTGAGCCGCCGGGTGGCCGGACCCACGGGGTCCCTCTCCAACATATCGGCATCTGGCAGAACAAAAACGGGACCCGGCCCTGGAGACGGGGGCAACAGCGGGACAGCTGAGGAGTGGAGGGCCTCAGCCAATACACCTCAAGCATCCCGCCAATCGGCGGGGTGCTTTTTTTATTCCCCACTGGGGCAGTAGCACAGGAGACTATACTGGAGCAAAAAGCAATCCTGTCCTCGCCACCTTTTCTTTGTATCAACCCCAATAATCAGGACAACAATCTCAGCCCGGCAGCGAATACCCCAACACCTGGAAGAAGGGCTCGTCTTCTGTTCCCATGTTGCGCAAATGGAGAGAAATCTGGTTCACCCCCGCTCCAAAATCAGAAAAGTCCTGCGTGAAAACCGCCGTGTAGCTGCCGTCATAATTGTAGGTTAGCCTGGATACTGCCAGATCACCCATTTGGCTTCCTCTGCCGTTCATGTATACAATATAATTTTCACCATCGTATTCCGCCATAGGTTTCCCGCTGTCGTACTCGATGGGGACAAACTCCCGGTCATTCAGCCACGCCCGGCCATTTGTGGTTAGGTCTATGCCAAACCGACGTATGGAAGCCTCCTCTAATTCCTTGGCTGGGATCAGGTTCCACTCTGCGTACGTACCGCCATATTCCAAATCTGCGGATTGCCATTCATCGTCCGGGGAGTACCGGTGCATCGCTGCATCGACTCGGAGGGCTGCCACGTAGTCCTCGAACGTGCCCCCGTGGTATTCCTCGTCTGCCTCCTGGGCATCCATCAGGGCTCGGTTTGTTGCCTCCGGTATGGGGAGGTCTGTGTGGAATGGGATTGGGGACAGAGCCTCCAGACGCTCCAACAAGGGCATAATTTCGCCATCACCGCCGTCTTCAATCCTGTACTGATCTCCAAATTCTTTCAGTATGTCCGGCGTGAGTTCCTGCACCTCATTCACCCACGATGTACTCAAGCAGTCCAATACCCTGACATGGGAGGGTTCATTGGGCAAGGCCGTGTCCTCCGCAATGAATGCAATTTGGTAGTTGTCTGCACCAATAGTATCCATCATATCGCAGACAACCAGGTATCGGTTTCCTCCCAAGGGCTTAGTGGTATTAAGCGCAGGATTGCAGTATGGCAGAGTGGAGGTATAGCCGGTACGTTCACGCAGAGCCCTACGCCATCCTCATCGGGATACCAGCCCCACTCCTCCTGATGGTCTTTGTATTTTCGATATGCCTCTCCTGCCGGGGCCAGGGCGTCATCCAGGAATGGCTGGAGCTTGTCCTTTTCGACATATATATACATACCCGTTGCTGGGGAGGAGTACTCCAGCCAATGCGTATCCAGGGAGCCCGGCGTATACAACACCAACATTGCTATGGTTGCAGCAATATCATCCTGTGAGAACGGGTCGAAATCCAAGAATATGGAATACGCATAGTGGCAGCGCATTGCCGCGTCCCTGAGCGCATCCTGCTTCTCCCGATCCAGGCGCATCGCGTTCCCATCCTCCGTAGCATACGCGTTCCTATTTTCCGTGCCGGTCAGCTCCAAGACCTCCTTCAGGAGGCCCTGGTAAGAGGATTCGTCCATTGTTTCTCCATCCTCCCACCGCTGTATCTGGGCGGATATCCGCTCCAGGCGGCTTTCAGGCTGGCTGGTATCTGTCTCCCCGGTGGGCGATCCGGCCGAACTCAATGAATCGGTCTGGTTAGAAGGAGCCGCGCAGCCGGACAGCAGCAGCGCAATACTCAGGATACCTGCAAACAAAGATTTTCGTTTCATTGTGATTTCCCCTTTTTATGCTGTGGTTCCCACAGTCTGTTGCCGCCAATTATACTACGTACCCACACCCATTTCCAGCGCAAATTTGCCCCGCTGATATCGTCCAGAATACATATTGCAAAGACTGCATAACATTCAGGTAGACTAACCAATTTGGAGAGCCAAATTTGTTACATGAGGGGAATAAAGTCATGAATATTAAGAGAAAATTACGCAATATCTCCCGGAATGGGCCAAGCTACGCTATCATTTTCTTCGCGCTCATCGTTGGCGCGATCATGGTCGTTCCGACCTACCTATTCCTGTCCTATGTGCTGCGGAATCAGCTCGCCGCAACAGACGACCCTTGGGCGCTCAGACAAAAGATTCGGATTGCGTCCATCGGTCTAAATCTCATTGTCGCTCCCTGCATGGCGAGCCGCACCCGGACGGAGCAGTTCCTGAATCTGCGCAAGAAAACCGTGAAGAAGCCTCAGCCCCAGGCGGCAGCGGCCTCCGTCAAGGAAGCGCCCCCACAGAAGCCTGTTGAACCTCCGATGCAGAAGCCCGTGCAGAAGCAGGAGCCCGCGCACCCCCAGGAGACGACTCAGGTACAGGCTCCGGCCCCGACTGTGACTCCCGCCCAGCCCCAGGGCCCGGTGATCACCTTTGACGATATCGCCGGCTATGCAGAAACCAAGAAGAACATGGAGTTCATTGTGAAGTGCCTCCGGAACCCGGAGCTGCTGCGTCAGGTGGGTGCTAAGATCCCCGCCGGTATCCTGCTCTACGGTCCTCCTGGCACGGGTAAAACTCTGATGGCAAAGGCCATTGCCGGCACCGCCGGGGTAAACTTCTACTCTGCCAATGCATCCGAGTTTGTCCAGGTATGGGTCGGTCAGGGCGCACTCAATGTCCGAGCCCTGTACCAGGCGGCAAAGGCAAACGCCCCCAGCATCGTTTTCATTGACGAGCTGGACGCCATTGGTGGAACCCGTACCTCCGGGCAGAACCAGGAATACCGGCAGACACTAAACGCCCTGTTGACAGAGATGGACGGAATCGGCAAGGACAGCGGCGTGCTGACGATTGCCGCCACCAATGCCTTTGAGGATCTGGACCCCGCCCTGGTCCGCCCCGGTCGCTTTGACCGGAAGATCATGATCCCGCTGCCCAATGTGGCCGACCGTCTGGCAATTATCAAGCTGTATGCCGCCAAACGGAACATGGTCCCTGGTATTTCCCTGGAAAAGCTGGCGCGAGAGACCGTGGGCATGTCCGGTTCCGCCATCGCCACCATGTTCAACGAGGCATCCATCCGGGCTGTCATGGCTGACCGGGGCGTCATCATTGAGACCGACTTGGACGGGGCCCTGACGCAGATGCTGACCAACGGCGAGGCTGCCAAGGCAACCAACCCGGAGGATTTAAAAATTGCCGCCTACCACGAGTCCGGCCACGCTGTCATTATGCGGCTCCTGGCCAAGGACCCGGTGCAGAAGGTGTCTATCATCGGTAGCACCATTGGCGCTGTGGGTATGACCTTCCGAAGTGACAATGAGGATCGCCTGCTGGTACCCGTGGAAGTCATTCGGGCCCGCATCATCGCGGCCTACGGCGGCCGGGCTGCTGAGGAACTGGTGTTCGGCAAGGAGAACATCACCGTGGGAGCGCGGCAGGACATCAAAGATGCCTCTGCCTACATCCGGGAGTACCTGGACTGCGGCGCTGGCGGCGCCCTGCTTCACGAGGAGACCTTTGCAGGCGGCCGCGTATCCCCCGACATCAACACCGCCAAGAACATTTCCAAGGCACTCTACGAGGAGGCTGTGAAGTTCCTGGGCGAGCACAGGGACTCTCTGGAACGAGTAGCCCAGGCTCTGTTGGATAAGGAGACTATCATGGAGGAGGAACTGGAAGCCCTCCTGTAATTGACAAGGCCCTCAACCTCTTATCGGGTTGGGGGCTTTCGTTGTTGTTGAAAACAAAAACCCCTGTCCCAAAGCGGGGCAGGGGCTGGGATTAGAAGTTGATGCGGTCATCCTCCACAGGCCAGGTTGTGCGAGGCGCATACCTCCGGTTCTTGCAGCCATTGATGCAGTTCAGGGCTTTCTTGGCAAGATCACCCAACCGTTCCGGGGTGCAGCCAAGCGTCTGCGTCAAGATGGTAAGTACATCTTGTTCATTCTTTACCAGGCGGCGCTCCAGGCGGTATTGATGAAGCCGCTTGTAGCTGTTGTAGGCACGGCGGCCATCCAAGTCCATGAACTCCACAAAGTGCAACTCGTCACAGATGGCCTGCTCTAATTTGTGGAGCCGGTCTCCCAATTCTGGTTTCTCCTGTGCCCATCTGTCAGCCAGCGCTGCCGCCCGTTCCAGCAGGTCAATGGTGTCTTGTATGAGGGGAGTTTCCCATGTCGCGGCCAATGCTGCCGGGGAGTTTTGTACCCCATTGGGTTTGCTGGGAATGACAGGCTTATCATCGGTTCCATCTGTTGGAATGGGCATCGGAGAACTAGGGGGTTCCGGGACATGGGAGATGTCTGGGTCGGGCTCTGCCTCTATCACGACCGCCCGCCCGGAAGCCCAAGTGAAGGTGGGTCTCCAGTTGGGATCAACTCCTTCGTGCATGAGCTTCAACATCTGATTCCACACTTCTTCGGGAAATCCAAGGCGCCTTCGTGCTGTCTTAGAGGCAATGGGCTGAAGGGTCTTGTCGCCGCAGTTTTTGATGTAGTTTTTAGCAGCGTTCATTGTCTCATACTTGCACAGAAGCCCAGTCCTCAACACTTCTTTATCGTCATGCATTTTGCCGTCAGTACCCAACAGCAGATGCCCCTGGGGCTGCCAGATGAAATAAGGGCCTTTTGCCATATGTATCATACCTCCTAAATTGAACTACGGCATCAATATTATGCAACTTCCCCTTTATTGATTTTTGCGTTAATGACCCAGCGGTTGCGGCAGTTGCTGGGATAATATTTCTTGGGCCGCCAACTTAAAGCATGAGAATTTCTGCCAGTTTCTTTGTATCAACCTCCCGGAATACGCTCCGGATAGGAGGCATATCATAGATATATTCTTTAGAAGACATCTAAGAAGGAGATGCGCACAATGGTTGTTCCGAATCCATATTTTAAGAATGTCCCAGGTTTGGGAGATTTGAAAATAGAACAAATTGTTGTTGATTATGTCTATCCTTTACTATCTGTTTTGAAAGATAACTCAGGCAATCGATATCTTTGTATGTGTTTTGATACCCGTGGGGCGCAGCAGTGGCTGGTTACACCTATTGAAAATAGTGTTTTGTCGGCCCTGCTGAAAAACGAAATTACTCTCTCTTATCCGTTTGAGGACCCACACACAAAAAAAATTAAAGTTGTTTTGGATTACAACACGAGAAACGAAACATTCCAACTGCTTGATGCTAATCAAATTCCAAAAGAATATCTCCCTAACTTCGATGAATATCTGGATTCAGAGCCAGATGAATGGGCTGAATATGTAACCAAAATACTTCCCTAAAATTTTGCATACAATTTCTGCGTATCTCAATATAGGAGGCAAAACATATGCAGAAACAGATTCAAGCTCCTGGCTCATTTTTGCGTCAGGAAATCCTCAAGTGCGCTGAGGCACTCAAGGAAGGCAAGGATAAAACCGAGGTTGCGGCTATGCTGACAGACCTGTCAGTAGCTGCCTATGCGGAACAGGCGGCTGTGAGTACTGGATCGTGCCAGCTTACTGCCGTGCCTTTCGGCGACGTACTCGTCGTCCGGGCATTCGGTCAGGATGGGACGCCGGTAAATTCCATTGATGTTTCCTATAACATCAGCATGGGATGCTTTGTGGCAAAGCCCTCGGTAACAGGGAAGGGGATGTAAACAATGTGGGCAGAAGAAGGATATGTAAAGGAAATCAAGGGAGATCTGTTGAGCTCCGATGTCAAAATCCGGTGCCACCAGGTCAATTGCCGTGGCGTCATGGGCGCAGGTCTTGCGTTACAGGTGAAGCAGAAGTACCCGGAGGCGTTTGAGCAGTATAAGGCTCTGTGTGACCAGTTCGGCAGCAGCCTCCTGGGGCATACCCAGTTTGTGACCTGCCACGACGGCACTATCATTGCCAACATGTTTGGCCAGGATGGGTACGGTTCGGGTCCCCAGACGAACATGAGCGCTCTGGACGAATGCCTGAGCCAGGTAGCGACCTTCGCCTACCGCGTCAACGCCAGCGTGGGGTTTCCCAAGCTGCTGGGCTGTGGCCTGGCCGGCGGCAACTGGGACGAGGTATGCGTTCTCATCGGCAACTACTTCGACTTCAAGGGCAGCGGCTGTACCATCATGGAGTACGCCCCTCCGGAAGATTCTGGGGAAGATCCAGAACCGGTGGCTCCCCAGAAAAAACACCCCTCTGTCACTATCTATACCGACGGCTCTGCTCTGGGCAACCCGGGCAAAGGCGGCTGGGCGGCTATCCTGATGGCTGGGGAGACCAAGAAGGAACTGTCCGGAGCCGAACCAGACACCACCAACAACCGGATGGAGATGATGGGTGTGATTCAGGCGCTGTCCGCGCTGAAGAGATCCTGCAAGGTGAGGCTGTATACGGACTCCGCCTACGTGGTCAACTCTATTACCAAGGGTTGGATGGCCGGCTGGAAGGAGAATGGCTGGAAGAAAAAAGGAGAGCTCAAGAATGTCGATCTGTGGAAGCAGATTGACAAGCTGCTTCAGATCCATGACGTGGAGTTCGTCTGGGTCAAGGGCCACGCGGAAAATCAGTATAACAACCGGTGCGATGAGCTGGCCAAAGAGGCTGCCTCTCAGCTCTGAGCGCAAAAAAATTGCGGCCTCCCAATTTGGGAGGCCATTTGTTGTTTGGGTACGATATGTTTCCCTCGCAGGCATTAGTGCCATGCGATCAGGGTTTCCGCCAGCTGAGCGGTCAGAGGAGCGATAGCCCGGAGGCTGTCCTGCTGGTCAGCGTGAAGCAGCCAGTAGGCGGTGAACTCAGGAACATACTCGCTCGCCTTGGTCTGGGAGTAAATACCCAGAGTATCCTTCATGGCAGCGGCCTCGGCCTTAAACACGACCTCCATCTGCTCTTTGGAAACGCCAGCGCGTTTCACAACGTAGTGGACAAATTCGTGAATGGCGACCTGGGGATCAGAGCGGCCAATCCGAATGATCTTCTCGGCGTAGCTGGTAGAACCGGCAGTAGTCAGGCCCAGAGCAGTATTCTGATTTACATTTTTGCCGGTGGGCAGCTCGTACTTGATGGTCCAACCCTGAGCGTCAAAGTCGGCAATCCAGTTGGTGGGAAGCTTGCTGTATCCAGACATCATGCTGTTCCGACCCTCGTAGGAAGTCCGATCCCATACAATGTCCTGCAGGTAGGGGATTTCAGTCTTGATCTCGGGCAGGGTCAGGCCCTTGTCCAGGGCGGCAATCAGCGCATTCAGCTCGGAAGCAGACATCACCTGAATGGGATTCTGCTCGGGAGTGGTCAGGCCAAGAGTGATTGCGGCGCAGCGGGCATTGGCATAGTCATTGATGCACTGGGCAGCAGGAGCAATCTCGGGATAGAACTCGGCGGGGTAGGGATAGATCCCATACACCGGCAGCAGCACGCGGTATGCAACGGCACGGGTGATGCATTTGTCCTTCTCGATCAGCTTCTTCTCGCTGGTCGTAATGACATGGTTCTTCAGCATGTCATCGACGTTTGCCGGGATGCCAGTCTTAGCACTGGCGGCGTCGAGCATCGTCTGGGGATTTGCGAGCTGAACATTCGCAGCGCCGGCAGGCATTACAAATGAACAGGAGATAGCGGCGACAACAGCCAGCATTGCTACAATTTTCTTTACGGTTTTCATTTTGACTAACATCCTTTACGTTAAAAAATTTCTCCCCTTTTGACATACTTCTCCTTGTGGAAGTAAGTGACCAAAATTGGAAGATGCTCTTTTGTATGCAGGTTTTCAAAATTTAATTTCACTTTGAATGCTGCGAAAGGATGTCGCCGTAGGTGTCTTTTTTATACCGAAACTGCCAGCCGCGCAGGTGACGGCTCTGAGTATTTTTATGGGTTGATACAAGAAAAGTGGATGGGATAGTGGTTTGGATGCTGCTCAGGCGGCGCTGCACGGGCTACTGCCCCAACCGGCGGTTCTGGATACCTAATCTTCTGTCCGCATAATATAGAAATGAGGAAAAATCAAAGGAGGTATCTTTTTGAAGCTGGATCACGTATGCTTGGAGAATTTCCGGGGCTTCGAATCCCTGAATCTGTGTCTGAACGGAGAAAAGCGCCATCCTCTACGGAGAGAACGGCGCTGGCAAATCGAATATTCTGTGGGGCATCGCGCTGCTTCTTTTTGGCATCGTCTCCCGGGCCACCAACGGGGCGGTGAAGCAGCAGATGGGCTTCGACGGCAACGATGTCTGGGTTGGGGCTGACAAGCTCTCTTTGAGCGGCCAGTTCGATGTTGGCAGCAACGACAAACTGCAATGCAGGTTCTCCTACCAGCCCGGCCACATCCAGGAAGACGCCAGTTTGGATTCGTTCAAAGCACTCTTTGAGAAGCTGTGCCGGGATGAGAACGCCGGGCTTCCTGTTTTCGCCTACTACGGAGCGAACCGAGCGATTACAGCTGTGCCCCTCCGGGGAAAAGTTCCCCAGGGTAAGCCGGCAGCCTACAAAGGTGCCCTAGGCCAGACTACCTTCCGCAGCTTTTTCGATTGGTTCTGAGCCCAGGAGGATATTGAGATTGAGGAGCGGGTGGTTCGGCAGGATCCCGATTACCAAGATCCGGCTTTGCGGGCTGTCCACACTGCCATCTATACCGCCATATCCGCTATCTCTGATCTCAAAGTCTGTCGCTCCCCGCTTCGGCTGAGTCTGTTGAAGAATGGGCAGCGGCTCTTCGTTGAGCACCTGTCCGCCGGAGAGAGATACACGCTGGCGCTGATGGGTGACATTGCCCACCGCCTGGCCATTGCCAACCCGCATCTGGAGGACCCCCTCCAGGGGGATGGCATCGTTCTAATCGACGAGGTGGAGCTCCATCTGTATCCAGCCGGCCAGCACAGCATCGGTCGGCTGCTCCGGGCCACATTTCCCAACATCCAGTTCGTCCTGACCACCTAGTCGCCGGTAGTTCTTGGCGAAGCCGGAAAAGACTACAATGTCTTCCGGGTAGGCAGCAGGGGAGAGGTAGAGCCGAGAGATATCCTCTTCTGCGACGCAAACATGGTCTTGGAGCGTGAGATGGGGGTCAGCCAGATCAACTCCGCCATCAAGGAGCTGGAAACTCTGGTCATGTTGTATGCCATGGCAGGGGAGCTGTACCTGACGGAGCGGGCTTCTGCCCGCCTCAATGCCCTGACCGGCGGAACTTCCGAGGCCATCACGGAGGCAGCAATGATTGTCTCCCGCGTACGGAAAAGCGGCAAACCCGCCAGTGTATTCATTCTGGAAGCGGAAGACGCCAAAACTCAATGGGCTTGCGGTCAAACCGGGCCCTGTCATCCCTCTGCCCCAGGAGCGGGACTGAGCACGACAATTGCCGTCCTTCCAGCTGCATAGGATAGAAAATAGCGGGCCACGGCTGAGGGCGGAACAGGCAGCCGCCGCGCCATCCACCCCGGATGGTCTTGGAAGAGATACAGATTGCCACCTGCCTCCGGGCCCGCATCTAAAAAACATCAGGAGGGATCAGTATGTCCCAACCGCCTAGCTCGAAAAAATCAAATACAACATATTGGGCTGTCGCCCTTATCTTCATCTTTACCGGTGTCGCCGCCCCCATTGGCATCCTCATGCTGATTCTGAAAGCCTTCGCTGGTGAGCGCCTGGCCCGGGGCTACGAGAGTTTCGAGGAACTGCATGGCAGCCAGGAGTCCGCGAAAAGAGGCCGGAAGACTACCGCCCAGAGCAAGCTGGAGGAGGTAGAGGGCCGCGGCAACATCCTGACAATCCTTGGCTCGGTTGTTGTCCTCCTGTTTTCCCTGTTTGCCCTCAGTGGCGTAGGCGACGCCTTTTACTGGCTGATTGACGGCGAAATCCGCTGGTTCCTCCAGGAGATCGTCGACCTGGTGCCTCTTCTGTGTTTTGTCGGGGCCGGACTAGGCTGTCTGTGGGCCGGGCTCATCAAAAAGAAACAGGCCCGGCGGTGGCGGGAGTACCTGTCCATGGTTGGGGCACGAGAGACCGTCTCCATCTCTGCTCTGGCCACCGCATCCGGACGCTCCGACAGAAAGGTCCAGGACGACCTGAAGGAGATGCTCGACCACGGCCTCTTCCCGCATGGGTATCTGGACTACGGCGGTGGCCGCCTGATTCTCCGCGGCGGGGTAAAAGAGGAACCTAAGAAACCGGAGCAGGCGCAGGAGGATACCGTTTTGGCGGAAATCCGCGCTATTAACGACGCTATCAAGGACAAGAAGATGTCCGACCAAATCGACCGAATCGAGGCCATCACCACAAAAATTCTGGAACACCAGAAGACCCATCCGGAGAAGGAGGCTCAGCTGCACAGCTTCCTGAGCTACTATCTGCCCACAACGCTGAAAATCCTCCGGGCCTATGCCCAGCTGGAGGCCCAGCAGGTATCCGGGGCGAACATCACTGCTTCAATGGAGCGCATTGAGGGCATGATTGGCAAGGTGGTAGAGGGCTTCGAGGCACAGTTGGATAAACTCTTCCAGGGAGACGCCATGGATATCGCTTCCGATGTGGAGGTGCTGGAGCGAATGCTGGCAAAGGATGGGCTGTCCGGCGGGCAGGGCTTTACCCTCAATCTGTGATATGTGCAAAGGCAGGGCTGTGGCCCTGTCTTTCTTTGTTTTACGATCTTGCAAGAAGTTGCAACAAACTTGCAATCTGCCCGCATTTTGTTTCAATGTTGCTGACAGCATCAAAAAAAGAAGCCGCCTCAGAAAGAGGCAGCTTTGCGGGTGCTGGGGTGTTTGCCGTACATCTTGCTGACCCGGCGAAAGAAGCGGCGGAGCGTGTGAACTCCGCGCAGCTCGCTGCAGTACAGGCAGATGCCAATCGCCGCGAACAGAAGGGTATACAGCCTCAAAAACCCGGCAACGCCAAGGTCGGCCATGAACCCATCGGCTCCAAGAATGGCGATATAGAACAGGAACGCCAGAGCCCCGCGTGCAGCATAAACGATTTTCATGTTTGTTTCCCCTTTTCGATATGTATTTTCTCCATAATTGATGGATGTTCTCATCGTATGCAGACCTACCGGATTCGATTTTGGACAGGTCTTCGTTGTTGTTAGTAACATTGAGGATTCAGTTGGGGCAGTAGCCCAGGAGGATGTAGCCTGGGAGAAACGCCCGGCACGCGCCCGGTCACCTTTTCCTTGTATCAACCCCAGCGGGTCCCGCAAAATATCTGGAACGTTGTTGCCCAAGGCGTCTCCGCCACAGAGAAAGCCCACAGAATATCCCCCACATTTTCTTTGTATCAACCCCTCCGGAAGATTAGATGGCGCAGTTGGAGAAGAAGCCCAGGCGACTCCCACCGCAACCAACCAAGAAGGCGCTTCTCCTGTCGCCTTTTTCTTGTACTAACCCCCATAAAAAATACCGGAGGACGAATCCTCCGGTATGCGCTCAGATAGCCGCCAGCTTGGCCTCGATAATTGTGTCGAAGTCAGCCTTTAGTTTATTGTAGAACTTGGTATCCTCCTCAATCTGCCGCAGCAGCTCCTTGGACCACTCCTTAACAAACTCGGGGATAGGAGTCTCGATAAGATTCTCCAGCCACAGCTGGGCGGTGCTCATGGTACGCATGAAGTTGTCCAGCATCCGGGGAGCGGATCGGCTGGCCCACTCCTTCTCCATGACATTCTGCCATGTCCACTCGGAGTTCAGGCTGTCCATATACTTCTCGTTCTGCATCCCATACAGGACACGGATCCGGTAAGTACCAAAGAGGGCATCCAGGTAGTCCAGCGTAAGCATGGTCTCCTTGTCGTCCTGGGTCAGGGCGTACTTGGTGGGGTCGTAGCCGAAGCCGATGGCGGTCTTGAAACGGCCAGTCACGATGGCGGCGGGGTTCTTGGTCTCATACTTCAGTTCCAGGTTGTGCTTGGAATACACTTCCTTCGGAAGCATGTCGTATGGGCCGAACGCCTCCAGCTCGATAGCGGTGCGGGCCCGGCGGGCAACCTTCTTGACCTTGATGTCTTTGCCATCCCGTGTAATCTTGATATACATGCTCACACCCCCCATTCCCATGCCGCAAAGGGCGGCACGAAGCTTTTTGAGGGCTGTGTTGTACACCTTGGAAACGCAGCTTTGAGAGCGGCCAATAATCCTGCCAATCTCAAACTGGGTGCGATCCTTCAAGGTCTCGTAGATGACAGTTTTCTCCTCACTGGTCAGGCCGGTGGCGGGGGCCTCGATGGCCTTCCGCAGGGCAGCGACGCGGGCCTCCAGATCCACCTTTTCGCCAATGGACTCATCCAACCCCGGGACGGTGTGGTCTTCGATATCGAAGACATCCTCGCTCATTGGGACGGACAGGTTCTCCTCAGCGCGAACTTTCACGGTGCTACGCTTGCGGTACATCATCTTTATGGCGTTCTCACAGGCCTGCCAGATGTAGGTAGTCAACTTGGTGTCCATCTGGGCCTCGTCGTAGGCCTCGATGCACCGGGCTGCGGTGATGAGGCAGTCCTGGAAGAGGTTTTCGGTGTTCCAGTAGCCGGCATTCTCGTAGATGCAGCCATACAGGAGCCGTGCCCCATCGTTCTCCAGGAACTCGTTCAGTTTCTGCTCGGTGCAGAGTTTTCCGGTCCATTCTCCGGTGATTACGGTAACGGGTTTCATATGTAGTTGTCTCCCTTTAATATGTATTCCCCCAAAAAGGGTAAAAAAAATCCCCCAATTTGGCTGTAGTTACACCCCAAATCGAAAGATGTCTCATCCTATGCACATTGCCGGAATTCAATTTTGGTAAAAAAAAGAGCGCCCCCAACAGAGGCGCTTGCAGTCACTTCTTGGCCCGCCACTCTGTCTTCTTGACCAGGTAGGGCCGGCCTTTGGCATCGTACTTCAGATCAAGGAAGATCTCCTTGTCGTCAATGACCGCCCGGATGTGGTTATGCTGGGTGAACGAAAGCGGCTGCTTTCCGATTCTGTTATATAAGGTATCCCAAAGCATTGCGCAATTCTCCTCTCGATTGATATTTCCCCAAAGTATTGGATATTAAATCCTATGCCGGCTGCCAAAAACGATTCAGAAGATGCGGAAAACTTTGTCCGGATACCGGGCTGCCAGCAGCTTCCATTTCAGCCGGAACGCCTCAGTTGTCTGGGGCCGTCCAGTATATTTATCAATTCCCTTAACATCCTCCACAATCTCTTGGCCGCCCTCGGTGTAGGTAAAGTCAGCGGTATAGTAGATGGGGCGGACTTTTTTGCCATCCTGCCGTGTAAGCCCCTCCTGAATAAGCATGGGCACCTGCCACCGCAGGTTGGAAATTCGGCCACTCCGTTCCAGCAGCTGGAGCTCTTTATGCCTGGCATACTCTTTCCGGCTGTCGTAATGGCAGACGATTTCACCGTGTCCGCTCAGGGACTTGGAGTCAGATGTCAGGCCGTCGGCGTAAATATAGACAAATTTGTTGTGATGCTTCGGTTTTTTCTTTGTGCTCTCCTTCCGGAGCATCTCTTGATATTCCTTTGCGGACATATGGATCACAAGTTACTCCCTCCTTTCAGCTCTATGATATGCAGTCAAGCAGGAAGCTATCTATACAAAAAAGAGCAGTCTAAAGACTGCTCTTGGTGCTCAACGGATGGCACACCAATTGGGGATATTGGTATTGACCCCATCCCAGTCGTTTTCCTCCATGACGGTGCGGATCTTCTTGATTGCAGCGGATTTAATCTTGGATACGTGGCTCTGAGAAGCATTGATTCGCTTGCCAATCTCCACTTGGGGCTCATCCCGGAGGGTCATCCGGATAACGATCCGCTCCTCGGAAGTCAGGTTGGCGATCTCGATGGCATCCAGCAGGCTGTCAGTCCGCTCATCCAGGGTGATTCGCTCAATCACGTCGCCTTCTAGGTCATAGAGAGGATCCCGGATAAAAGACATATTGTCAGCAGAAGTAGCATGCCGGTTGAGCTCCTGATTGAGGGTGGAATTGGAACGCAGAATCATCTTGCACCGGTTGTAGATTGCCTGACAGACGAAGGTCGTCTTCTTTGCCTTGTTTACCTTCGGGTCATACGCTGCCAGCGCCTTGGCAACATCAATGAGGCACTCCTGCCAGCAGTCCTCCGGGTCCAGCCCCCGACAGTACTTGTGGATGAAGGTCCAGATGAGGCGGTTTCCGTCACTGTCCATGAACTCACGCAGTTCCTCATCACTGCAAAATTTCACGTTTTCATACTTATCCATATTATTCACCGGCCCAGACGGTTCCCGCGCTCAAAGCAGCGGAAACGGGCCCTTCTCCCTTCTTGAATCATTCAAATTCCCTAAATTGAGGAACTGCTGAAATCCTATGCAAATTCAAGGGATTCGATTTTGGGAGAAAAGAAACAGGCCGGGGAAATCCCCAGCCTGCGCAGCATGTTTTCGATGTTGATTTACGAAAAGAACTGTGGGAAAGCCCACTCCGTAAGGGGTGGGAGCAGTCAGTTGTACCGGTACGGGCTGCTTTCCCACTCAGCGCCGCAGGTGCAGCACTTGTACTTGTCCCGCTTCAAGTAGCGCTTGTGGAAAATGCCTCTCGTCCAGGTCTTGGCGAACAGGGGCTTTACAATGCCCTTGCCATCAATTCCCTCCTGCTGGTAGAGACTCCAGGATTTTGTCTCACCGCAACAGGGGCACCGGTCGCAGCCCTTGTTGGCAATCTCCCTGGCTTTTGCAAATTTGTTGGCCTGTTTCGGCGTCTTCGTGATTTTCATCCCTGTACCTCCAGGCCTTCGCCTTCAGTCGTACTCCACTCTTCGTAGCACGCCCAGATTTCGGAGCCAAATCCACAGTCCTGCTCCCACTGCTTGAAGGTCTCGAAAACAGGATTGGTGATCTGGTCGGAATCCTCTGGGTCGCTGTACTGGAGCTCGGTCAGCTCATCCATCAACTCCTCAATGGAGTGGCCGTGCTCCTGCATCCATTGAAGCTGATATCGCTCATAGGGAGTCAGAGTCCCATTAGACAGCTCATCCCACTTTATCTCGGCAAACAGGTCGCGGATCGGGGTGGAAATTCTATCGGAATCCTCGGGGTCGTCGTACTGGAAATCATTCAACCACGTCATCAAATCTCCCAGGGCCCAGCCATGCTCCAGCATGCACTGAAGAGTATCTTTCTTTGCATCTTTGCTGTTGAAAGCGTTAATCTTGGGCATGCACACCGCCAGAATCTTCCGGTGGATCTCCTCCGGAGATAGCAGTTCTCCACCCTCGGTGCAGGGGATAACATACCAGTCCAGCTTGGCCGCTATCTCCAGGGCCACCTCCCGGCAATGGGCCAGGTATGCGTTGTCCTGTTCGTGGATGTCGGCGGTGGTATTGGTAGCGGCTTCCCTCTCTTTCCGCAGCCTGGCAGACACCTCTGTAGGTACGTCCAGGAAGATGACTATATCTGGAGCCGGAATACCCAAGGCACCGTATTCATAGTCTCGGGCCCAGCGGATAAACCTGGCCCGCTCCTCCGGCGCCAGCTTGCTGCCCTGGTGAATAAGATTGGATTCAGCGTACCGGTCGGCCACAAGAATTTTGCCGGCATCGTAGTCGGCTTTCCAGTCACTCATGTAAGACGCCACTCGATCCACGGCGTAGAACGAAGATGCAGCGTAGGGGTTGACCTTACCGGGGTCGCGCCCGAAGTCGCCGCCTAGGTACATCTTGACCAAGGCGCTGGAGGGGGAGTCATAGCAAGGAAAACTGAGCAGCCTCACTTGTTCCCCAGCCTGTTCCAGCCCTTTGCTGAGCAGCTCCGACTGGAGATGCTTGCCAGAACCGTCTGTACCCTCAATGGCAATCAAAAACCCTTTATTTTTCATCGTTTTCCTCCCTATTTTCACTTATGTTTGTCTTCCATTAGCCCAGCCCACTTGTGAATATCTGATATAGATACCGGAAAATCCAGAAACAGAGGCCGAAGCGAGCCAAAAACCGGAGCATCGTACCCAGGAACAAGTCTCCACTGGATCCCGTGTGGATGTTGCACAGGTGCAGGCGGAAACCCAGAACCGGGATTCCGCTGGGGTTCAGGGCGTCCATGAAGAGGTGCGTCACCACGCCCAAGAGGAGCGAGATGACGTGCGGCATGTACGCAGGGATCATCTTCCATGCCAGCAACCCCAGAACGAGGTAGAGGAGCGGGTTGTGGAAGATAGTGCGGTGGCCGACTACAGCGCTGGCAACAACGCCAACCGGTTTGACCTTCTTACTGATTGTGCTGTTCCGCTGGTCGATATCCGGCAGCAGGGATCCAAGACCGAACTCCGCGATGACCACGACTCCGGTAAGCGGAGGCAGGTTGCTCACGATGCAGGTCCCGACACCGGCTGCAAACCCAACAGCGAGATGTGTTTTTCCTACCATTTTTATGTAAAACTCCCTTCTTTGCCGCAATGGCAAAATATTTGACCTCCTAAATTGGTGTCTGAGCTCATCATATGCAGAGATGTCGGGTTGTATTTCGATCCGAAATGAGAATCCATCAGTTTGCATAATATGAAGACAGCTTTCGATTTTTGGAGGCAATAATGCAAGGAGGAGAACAAAAAAAATGAGCGAAAAAAGTGTAGGTGTCAAAGATTTTTCCGTGGGACAGATGGCTTATATGCTGGTCGCCAACCGGCAAGGGAACTATCTGGACGAATCGATCGAGTGCGCCGTCACCAAAATCGGCCGCAAGTATATCACCGTCGACTACCGGGGTTGGGCCGTCCAGTTTGGGAAACCGGACTACTCCGACACGGCCTGCTACCTGGACGAGAGAACCGAGATTGGGCATCACCGGCGGCTTTTTCCATCAAAGAAGGCGGCCGAGGAGTACCTGGAGTGGGAGAGCCTATGCCAGTGGGTTCGAGAGGCCGTTAACCGCAACAGGCTCGACGCCTATTCTCTGGATCAGCTGCGGGCCGTGAAGCGTATCCTGGATGATCCCGACTACAAGGAGGAAGAGGCGTGAGCGACAATCCCGCAAAGTTCTCCAGGGGAGACACGGCCTTCGTTATGACCGCGCTCAGGAAAGTGGGCCCTCGCAATGAGCCTGTGACCGGGGTGGTCATGCTTGCGAACGATATGTGGATTCGCGTGAACATCTATGGGCACGAGTACCGGTTCAAGAAGTCGTCCTCATACCCCGAGTGCTTTGTGGAGGAGGGTGGCAACAGGATAGCGCTTACTTCCTGGGATGCCATCCTTGAGTACCAGGAGAAGTACTGCGCTTGAACAACAAAACGGCTGACCCTCCTATATGAGGGCAGCCGTGATTTTTAATGGGTTAATACAAGAAAATGTGGAGCTGGGCGGCGGTTCTGGCTTCTTCCTTAGTAGAACCCTCCTGGGCTACTGCTCCAACGATACAAACAGCAAGCGTGTTTGCATATCATAGAGACAAAGAGACAAAATAGGAGGCATCAATATGCGAAAAAACGATTCTCTCTTGTTTGCCATCGCTGGCTGCCTGATTGCGGCCATGCTCATTATTGGAGGAACTACTTTATATATAGGTATCGGCAAGCCTTCTCCCGCGCTGCTGCCTGCACCCTCAGTTTTGGCGTCCGTTGTGGTCGAGCCGGATCTGGCGTATGAGGCAGATCCTGTATCCGTGGAGCCCGTCAGGTTGGATCGATCCCTGCAGCAGGTTGACCTTCGGCCTCTGATGCGGAAAGTCGTCTCCCTGATACCGCCTGCGGAAGACTTTCTGCCCGTTGTTGAAAACACCGGTGTTTTTGAGCTGCCGGTAGAGGGCACGCATGGGATTGCCATGATTGTCCTCAAGGTTCGGGATGACAGCGGGGCGGCAGTGGACACAGTATCGGCTGGCACACCATTCACTATCCTGAAAGAAAACGATACCAAGGTTCTGGCTCGGTTTGCGGACGGGCTGACCGGCTGGGTTGACAAGAACTACATCATGGTCAACCTGCCCGACCTCATCCCCTCCATCATTTATAAAAACAGCAACGCCGAGGCGTCACTGTTCCGCAGCCTTGGCATAGAGATCAACGGGATCACGGGGAAAACATTATATGAGTCCAAGGTCTACAACGAAAAACTGGGCCGAGAAGAGTTCATCATGCCGGTACAGTACCACACAGCGAAGAAGATAATGGAGGCCCAGCAGATTGCGAAAGAGCAAGACCTGACTATCGTGCTGTATGAGGGATTCCGCCCATTCTCGGCCCAGATGGAGGTTGTCTCCGCAATGACTGCTCTGGCGAACAAGGACCCCGCAGTCCGTGCGGCCATCTCAAAGAACGGGTTCAGCAAGGATTTCTACATCTGTACTGGGGTGTCGAACCACCAGCAGGGTGCGGCGGTAGACGTCAGCCTGGCCCAGGTGTCCAAGTGGGCGGACGCTTCCTTTAATGGGAACACAATCTCTGTCCCGGAAGCCTACGAGGAGTTCTGGTACGGGGAGGTCATAGCGGACGCCCTGGATGGAATTAGGTTTGGTAGCCGCAGCTTTGGGATTGTCTTGCCCGAAGAAACTGCCTGCTGGATGCCTACGCCCATGCACGAGTTGTCCTACCTGGCTGGGACATTTACCAGGCCTACAAAGACCTACACCCACGGCGCCTGGAAGACCGCCTTAGAAAATGGGAGCGTAAAGCGGGCCGCATACTGGACGGCCGGAGCCCAGAAGCTCCAGGACATATTTGTGACCGCCGGGATGGACCCATTGGCGTCTGAATGGTGGCACTTTAATGATATTCCCTCCAGGAATACGGCAAAGAGCGCCGGAGCAGCAGGGAAGTTTGAAGTTGGGACGGATTCGTTCAGTATGAGCCCCGCCGATGCGGTGGCATTGGTGCCTTGATGTTGTTAGCAACATTGAAGTTATAATCAGGGGAAGTCAAAAAAATGGAGGTGTATTATAGTTGAAGGTATTCATTGGGGGCGCAAAAGCGATCACAGTTCTGCCAGAGCCGGTCATTGCCAAACTGCAAACGATTTGCGAGAAGCAATACGACATCCTGGTTGGCGACTGCAGTGGCGTAGATTCGGCTGTGCAGAAATTCTGCGCCGGCCTGAGTTACGACAAGGTGGTCGTGTACGCCAGCAACGGCAAGGCCCGCAACAATCTCGGCGGTTGGCCTGTGCAGTGTGTAACAGTTGCCCAGGGTGTGACTGGGTTCGATTTCTACCGGCAGAAGGACATTGCTATGGCTGAGGCGGCAGACTGCGGCCTCATGGTTTGGGACGGTAAGAGCGCGGGAACCCGCCAAAACATCAGGACCCTGCTAGAGCTGGGCAAGATAGTTCTTGTTTTCAACCAGCGGGATAGCAACATGAGGTGGTATCGACCGCCGAAGGAGGAATCTTCGCAATTCAGTCTATATTGACCAGCTGGCCCTACGGGGCCGGCTTTTTAATGTTTGCGGTCACATTGAAATGCCACAGTGACATCGCTAAAGCTGTAGCCCAAGCAGATACCGCCAGAACCGAATCAACAAAATCCTCAACCCGCCACATCTTTTTTTGTATTAACCTCAAAACGCCTTCAGAATACTTCCATTTAGGCCCGCATATTATAGAGAAAAGCGGTTGGAGGCTTCCCCATGGGTAAGAAAAACAAGACGGTAAATCGCCCAAAAAAAAGAATATGTGTCCATATGTGTGGAAAAACATTGAAAATCAAGATAATAGGAGGAAATAAATCGTGAAAATCCAATCTCTGTCCGTAGTGGTCCCCAACAAGAAGTGCATCAATAACTGTGCTTTTTGCGTCAGTAAGATGCACTGCGATACCTACAAGAATCAAATGGATGATAATCTGCCGTTCTTCGACCTGTACCTCCGCGACTACCTCAAGCGCCTGGAGTTTGCCCGGGACAACGGCTGCAACACCATCATGCTTACCGGCAACTCTGAACCCCAGCAGAACCGGAAGTTCCTGACCTATTTTGGCATGATGATGCAGCTGATGGACAATCCATTCCGCTGGATCGAGATGCAGACTACGGGCACCCTCATCGACAGGAACTACCTGCGCTTTCTCCGGAATCACGTTGGCGTCAACCTGATTTCTCTTTCTGTCTCCAGCCTGGACGATACCGCTAACAACGCCATCATCCATACACCCAAGGAGAGCCAGGTAAATTTGGCGGAGCTATGTGAGGAGATCAAGGTATACGATTTCAGCCTGCGTCTCTCCCTCAACCTGAGCAGCCAGTTTGCGGCCTACGGTGAATCCCAGGATGACCCCGCCCGCCTGTTTGATGTCTGCCGGGCTCTTGGTGCCGATCAGGTAACTCTCCGGCGGCTGTATACCTCTGAGCAGGAGACCCCGCAGGGAAAGTGGATTGCGGAAAATCTCATGCCGGAGCAGGGGATGAAGTATCTGCAAAACTACGTTTGGACGCACGGCAAGGTGCTCGGCGTTCTGCCCCATGGAGCCGTGAAGTATAGCGTGGACGAGCTCTGCGTTGTGATGGACGAGGACTGCATGGACAAGAGAGAGAAGACTGGCGAAGACTACAAATACCTCATTCTGCAGCCCGACTGCAAGTTGTACTCCCAGTGGGATGACCCGGCCAGCTTAATTTTCTGAAAAATTCAACCACAGATTTAATGACAAACCAAAAAAAATGTGCTATGATATCATCAACGGGCAAGGAACGCCTGATTTTGTGAGAAAGGAGAACATCCCCATGAAGATCATGATTGCTGCTGTCTATTGTGAATGCGAGCTGCAAGCTGCCTCTTATGAGTGCGGCTATTGTGAGTGCGCCCAAAACAAGACAAGCAGCATCAGGCTGGATTGAGGACTCCGCGCCTCACTCTATCTGTGAATGATTTATGCCGCTTGTCTTGGTTGCAGGACAAGCGGTTTTTGCATGCTCAAATTCGCAGAGAAGGAGGTGAGGAACAATGGCTTCCTTTCCCACAATCAACTTGGCGCAGACCGGGGCCAACATTGTCCGACTGCGGAAAGCTGCCGGACTAACAGTAAAGGATTTGCAGATGGCATTTGGGTTCAACTCGCCCCAGGCTATCTACAAGTGGCAGGCGGGTGCGGCTCTGCCTACCGTGGACAACCTGATTGGCCTTGCGGCGTTGCTCAGAGTCCGTATCGACGATATCCTGGTGGTCAATCGGTCCGCCGCATAATCGCAGGGAGATTTCCCTGCATATGGTCCGCTCATCTAAATGGTTAGGATACAGCCCTTTCACGGCTGCAATGACCGGTTCGAGTCCGGCGCGGATCTCCATATTGGGGCATGGCCAAGCGGTCAAGGCACCGGTCTTTGACATCGGTATCGCTGGTTCGAGTCCAGCTGCCCCAGCCATATTATGATGTGGTACCCAAGAGGTCTAAGGGGGCAGTCTGCAAAACTGTTATCCGCCGGTTCAAATCCGGCCCACATCTCCACATGGTGCCACCGTCTAATTGGTTTGGACGCCAGGCTCTCAACCTGGAAATTGCCGGTTCGAGTCCGGCTGGCATCACCATATGGGTCAGTACGCTCAGTGGCGAGAGCCCCGGTCTGTAAAACCGGCACGTAAGATACACCGTTGGTTCGACTCCAACCTGGCCCACCAAACTTCCAAGCAGAACGGTTAGCCCTCAACGGGCTGGCCGTTCTTTGTTGTTGCCAACATTGAAGCTGGAACAGTAGCCCAGGAGGCCCCCGCAGGAGAGAAGCCCTGATACACACCCAGCCACTTTTTTTGTGTTATCCCCCTTGCCACAGCTGGAGAAGCAGCCCACACTTCTTTGTATCAACCCTCCGGAATACATTCTTTTCAGACTGCATACAATAGGTTAGAATCAATTGAGGAGGAGGTGCGTGTATCATGGTAAAGATCATCAACGTAGTACTCAAGCGCCAAACCCCGTCCGGGCTCATCTGCAGCAGCACGCGGCAGATCGCAGTATGGGGGAAGGCAGCAGAAGGTGATGCCGCTGATAAGCTGGCCGCCTCCCTGATTGACGAGGATCAGCTATGTTCTCAGGATCCTGGGCAGAAAGCGAACAGCGATATTGTCCGGGAAACCTGTGACCGGCTGTTCCCTGGCTCCTGGGACTTCGCGGGCCAGGGCGGAACCGTAGAATTCTAAAAAATGATTAGGAGGAATTACAATGAAGAAAGTCAAAATCATCTGCGTTAAGGGCGCTCCCATGGATATGACCGAGGAGGCTGTGGATCGGCTGATGGCCGACATTCTGGGCTCCGGGGCCAAAAACAGCGATACTGCCGCCGATCAGAGCAAGAAGGCTGCTGCCGGTGACAAGACCAGCGATGCCGCCGTGAAGAATGGCGAGGATCTCTCCTCCCTGCGGGCCAACGTCGCCACGATGTGCGAGAAGCACAACAACATCGCCGATCAGGTGGCCCGCGTCATCAAGATGGACGATGACGAGTTCGACCCCAAGAAGGCCATCGCTCTGGCCCGCACCGTCATCAAGGGCCGTATGGAGGCTATCGCCATCCTGGGCGAGCTGTGCGCCATGGGCAAGGACGATGCTCTGGCCAACATGATTACCGCCGCGGACAAGGTTTCCAAGCAGTACGCCACCATGTACGACGATCTGGAGGATCGCTACTCCGCCAGCTTCGGCCTGGAGCCTGTGAGCGGCGAGGACGAGGAGGACAACCCCACCGAGGAAGAGACTGAGCCGGAGGAGGATCCCGATACCGATGAGGATAACCTGATGGATGCTATCCTGGCCGCCCGGGCCTGCCTGGGCCACCTGCTGGGCTAACTTCCACTTTCTGCCCGACCCCGTTTTTGGGGCCGGGCCTCTTTCTTAGGTTAATACAAAGAAAAGCCGGCGGTGGGACAAACTGCGTTTCTCTTTAGCGGAAACAGCCTGGGGTACTGCCCCAATTGGCTGATTGATTTCTGGAGGTGTGCATATGATGGAAATAACCCCATCATATAAAAGGAGTGAAATCTATGGCTGATTTATATGCCATTTATAACGAACAGGGACTTGAGGGGCTGGTTCCCTATGCCTTGAATGAAAATTCCCATGGATACCGCATCCTGATCGACAAGATCAAGTCTGGCGTTCCGCTGTTCTGCATCCGTACCCAGATGAATACTCCTCACATCATTGTCAAGGATGGTCTCTACCAGGCGCTGTTTTTCACTACGGAGGAGCGGGCGGAAATGCAGGCCGATGAGTTGCGGAGGGCCGGTTACAGGCCGGAGATTGAGGAACTCCCCGATGGTATCGCCCGAACGGAAGCTTTCCTTTGGTTGTACGACCACGGTCCGTCTTCCATCATGATCGACGGCTCCCTGTCCATTCCCATTCGTACCATTACCCCGGATGTGCCCGACTACGACGGCCGACCCAATGAGGAGCACATGCTTCGGAATCGAATGCTCAATGCAGCCACTTTCTACTTCCTCCAGCAGGCCGCTGCTGGCTACGGCAACATGGAGGCGGAACGTCAGTGGGCCAAAGCGATGTACGATGGCGAGCTGATTGCTGCCGTTGAAAACAGTCCCCAGAAAAACTACCCGTCCCTCTCCGTCCGCGACAAAGACCGGGACGCCCTGCTTCTCTACACCGACTGGCGGCAGGTGGGGGCCGACTTTGACACCTTGCCCGCCGGGCTGATTGTCAACTACGACGACATGCGGCAGATTTTGGCGGAGAACAAGAACGTTGTTTTCCTCCTCAACCAGCCCACCTGCCACCTGATTATCGACATGAAACTCCTGGATACCATCAAGGAGCTGGCCACCAACGTGGTGGGGCCGGGCAGCACGTCCAGCATTGGCCTTGGTTTTGGTGTAAAGAGCAAGGGCTTTACACTCGGGCAAGTAGCCGAAGACGAGTGGGACAAGATTGATCCCACGCCCGACTTTTTGAAGTAAAAACTGGACAAATTTTGGGGCTCTCTGGGATATCCGGAGAGCCATTTTTCTTTGTGGTACAAGGAATGTAATGTGGTTATACTTGTCAATTAAGGCTCATTTGTAAAGCATATATACTTTATATCACTTACGATGGCAAAATCTCGAAAAAACACCAAGAAAAAAACGTCGATTTCTCGACAATTCCTCAATTTCTGAGGAAACCTCGATAATTCTTCGAGAATTTCTTGACAATTCGTCAATTAGGGTTTAGAATGGCAACTAACAAATCTTTCCTGTCCGCAGGGAGGAGAAAGGGGAGCTATCCATGGTATTCAACTACACCTCGATCCACTCAACAAAGGGAACTCTTTACCCGGATATGAAGAATTTGATAGACGAGTATATCAAAAAGACCGCCACAGAGGAAGAAGTAAAAAATGTTTTGTTGCAGTGGAAGAAAAATTCTGGGCTTCTATTTTTGGACTATACAGACCAGAAGCATCCCCAGCTTACAAAAAGAGTCCGGAGCATAATAGGGAATAAACGGGCAGATATTGCGCAGGCATTGCTGGACAGTATGGCCGAATAGTCCTGTTTTTGGGACAGCTGGCCTGATAGCTTGAAATACTAAAGAGGGGAGGGGAGAGCTATGCCAGAGGGGAATGTTCTAAGGTTTCCTGATATGCTGCGGGTCGAGGGTGTTATGTCCAAGGGCTACGGTATTATCTGCAAATTCCCAATGACTGATCCTGACTTGAAAGTTCAGGCGAAGGGCATCTATGCCTATCTCTGTGCTTGTTGTGGCAATGGCACGACTGCTTTCCCCTCGATTGCCAAAATTACGGAGCACCTCCAGATTGGCAAGGACACCTACTATAAAGCAGTAAAGCAACTCAAGGAACAGGGGTATATCCAGGCGAGACAACAGAAAGTTGCCAACGGTCAATTCGCCAACAATGTATACACCATCGTATCGAACCCCAAAAAATTCCAGGATTCCGGGTACGAGGCCAAAGGAACCCTGCATACTTCCCTAGCCTTCACCGGTCTCAAAATGGCCGGGTTTGGCTTGATCCCTCGGGCCGTCATGTACGACTCACGGTTGTCGGTAACAGCAAAGGTTCTCTATGCTTATTTGGCCAGCTTCTCTGGTGGAGGGAAGGTGGCTTTTCCTGCGAAGTCTTATATACAGCGACACCTGGGAATAGGGGACAGCACCTATAAGACCAACATGCGGGCTCTGACCTCGACCAACTATGTGACCGTCATCCAACGGCATGTTAACGGGAAACTGTCCTCCAATGACTACTTCCTCAATGATAAACCGGATGAGGCAGCCGTACTCGCTCCTGAAGTCGCCAGGAAAACCAAGACCGTGACATGTCAGCGGGTTAAAATACCGGACACGGCTCAGCGGGTTAAAATACAGGAGTCGGTTGAGCAGGAAGCGGTCTTACAGAAAGCGGGCAGTCAGGAGCCGGCTGGACAGGAAACGGTTCAGCAGGAAGCGGCTTTAAGGGAAACTAATATAAACAGTTTCCCTATAAACAGTTCTCCTAATATCAATCCATCTATCAGCAGGGCAGAGCACTGGACAGATGGATTGAGCAGAGAGGAATTGTTAGAAGTCATTATTGTGGAAACTCAGCCATATATCCGCAGGGATACACAGAATATATGCCTATCCGACGATGAAATCAGTTATTTCTTAAATCTTATCATTGATTTTATCCAAGCCGGAAAGGATTTAAACGTTCGGGGTGTGTGGCACGATAGGGGAGAGGTCATTGATCGATTCCTTGCTTTGGACATCGAGGACTATCAGTACATAAAAGGGAAAGTAGAAGCAGTCGGGTCTCATATTAAGAATCTGAGGGGGTATTACCTGGCCTGCCTCTACAATGCGAAAGAAGATCATGCTGCGGAGATAGGTCGGCAGATAGCCCGGGATTTTTGAAAAATACTATATAGCAACTCCCCCTTTGCTGTCAATGCGGCGGCAGAGGGGGATTTCTCATACTATGGCAGCCACAACCAGAAGATTGTAGTGCTAATTCGACCATTAACCAGCATATTACGAACTGTATAAAAGCGAGGATTCGGTGCAAAAGCAATGCAGGAAATCTTGCAGAGTGGAGGGTGGAACTTCTCCTTCGATACGTTCCCCGCCCGCAGGCGGATTTGATTGGTTTTTCTTATTTTGCAACTGGCAGTTGCAAAATACATTACTAATATTTCCTCCTATACCTCCATAAATCTGTATAATGCAATGGTTTTGAAGGGAAATCAGAATCCTTGCATATGCAAGGTAATTTAATTGACAGTCTTCGGTGGGAGTGATATAATTTGGCCATAGTGAGTATGGGAGGGTTTCATCATGGGAGCAAAGCGTGTTAAATATAATGATAATGATACGGTTTCAGATGTTTTTCGTTATTTATTGAATAAAAATGGCAGAACCGTTGTTGAAGTGGCAGAGTCCACTAAAATACCATTAAATACTCTGTATGCTCTGTCTACCCGTAAGAGCAGGTCAGTAAATATCCGAAACCTCAAGCTTCTGGCAGATTACTTCGGAGAAGACCTTTCAATCTTTTGTGGACTCATTGGGTATAAGGCCCCGCCGAAGCTCACGCTGGAGCAGGAGCAAATACTCCACGATTACGAGACCCTGACCGTGGAAGCCCAGCTTGAGGTCTTAGGGCTACTCAAACGGCTCCGGGCCAATCCAGAGAACATTGCTCGGCTTATTTGATGTTATCGGAACATTGAACAGCCGGGGCAATGGTCTGGGTAGTCACCGCCAAAGCTTCCTCGCCCACGTTTCTTTGTATCAACCCTCAAAATAAACCTGTGTATATCGAACAGAAAGGAAAGTCCCTATGAAGGTCGGAGAATGGGTAGTTTGTGACGATGATGGTCTCTGGTTTGGGGTTTTCGATGAGTATAAGGTTTCGTATCCTACCAAAGCTGCCGCTATCGGGGACATTTCCGCTGCTTGTTTGGATGTCCGGAAAACTCCCAAGGTTCGCCGGGTCAGAGCGGGCAAGTACGTATATACTCCAAAAGATCCGGATACCAACCTATTCGGGGAAGAGTACATCGTTGAAAAGCTAACTCCAGAAAACTTGGTCCACTTCGAGCAGTTGTATCAGGATGCACTGAAAGAACAGGACAACTAGGAATCTAGCCGCTCTTGGAGAGATACTTGTGGTTTGCATACTTAGCCCCATCAGAGGTGATGACCAGATCCTTGATGCCCACATCCAGCCCCACGGCGGCGCCGGTGGAGGGGAACTGCGGAATATCTACTTCGGTACAGCAGATGGAGACAAAGAACTTCCCGCTGCGGGTGATGGAGACGGTGGCATTCAGGATGCGGCCTTGGA
>OFFK01000288.1_pt1 | contig 44327 bp, 28 predicted proteins | sample 1521361 | NCBI WGS metagenome assembly OFFK01 (sample SAMEA3504096, study PRJEB24116) | mouse gut metagenome | biome: mouse gut; feature: mouse-associated habitat; material: faeces | place: Denmark | collected 2011 | reverse complement strand
AATCCGCACAGACGACAGGGCAGATTTTAATTCCAACAGGCGGTTTTACCGATGGACAAGTGATTTTGGAGAATATCTTGAGGATATGACAGACAAGGAGAAGCAGATGGAGGTAAAGTCTGTTTCTGATTTACTGGATGAGATTGAGAGTGAAAATCTGTACCTTGCCTTAGCCACGGTAGACAGACATTAAAATGAATGGGTCCTAAATTGACACAAGAAGAAGGGCAGGAGTCTTTTTAGGGAAGTCACAGAAATATATAGAAGCATAATGTGTATTATGAGCAGGGTGGCAAATGAAAGGATTGTTATCCTGCTTTCTATTGTACTTTTGGACTTTTTCAATTATAATATGGATATGGTGAAAAGCAGATGTGATTAAAGGGAGAGTTTTCTTGCAAGTCCATTACTTACATAAAGATAAAAAGTATTCTGAGAGGGAAACAATACAATTGTTTAACGAGTGTGTGGAGGGAGTGTACCGCTCATCTTTGGTCAGTCAACGATATTATAGAGCGCTTGGAGTATGATATTTTTCCTTTGAAAATCATACTGCCTTCTGACGGTGAAGAATGTGATGAGAAAGAATTGCAGAAAAGCAGGGAGAAGAATCGGAAGTTCATTGAAAGAATGAGAAATGATAAAAAAGACTCTCGAAGCGCGGCTTCTGTTAGTGAAAATATAGAAGTAAATTACCTGGGCAGAGCAGGCAAACAGTTACAGATGAGGGAGAAAACATAAGATGGCGGTCAAAAAGACAGAACTATACAGTTCTCTGTGGGCGAGTTGCGATGCGTTACGCGGAGGCATGGATGCCTCACAATATAAAGATTACGTGCTCACCTTGTTGTTCATGAAATATGTGACGGACAAGTATAAAGGACAGAAATATGCAGACATAAAAGTTTTTGATAAAGCTCATGATACAAACAGGGATCCAGATAAAAGAACAGGATGTTCTTTTGATGATTTTATTGCGCTGAAAAACAAAAAGAACATCGGGGATGGAATTGATAAGGTGATTGCCCGTTTGGCCGAGGAAAACGACAGCTTGAAAGGGGTAATAGACATTGCCCATTTTAATGATGAAGCTAAAATTGGCAAGGGTCAGGAAATGGTGGACAAGCTCACAAAGCTGATTGCGATTTTCCAGAGACCGGAACTGGATTTCTCAAAAAACAGAGCCGAAGGCGACGATATCATTGGTGATGCTTATGAATATCTAATGCGGAATTTTGCTACGGAAAGCGGTAAAAGCAAGGGACAGTTCTATACACCGGCAGAAGTATCCCGTATCCTTGCCAAGGTAATCGGTATTGATAAGTGTAAGGACAGAGATGCAACAATATGCGACCCGGCCTGCGGCAGTGGTTCGTTGCTCATCAGGGCATTGACGGAGGCTCCGTTTGAAATCGCAGGATATGGACAGGAAAAAGAGAGTTCGACTGCCGGTCTGGCAAAAATGAATGCAGTGCTGCACAATAAACCGACAATCAGAATCATGTCCGGCAATACATTTTCTGATCCGCAGTTCTTAAAAGCAGAGGATGCTTCTGAGCTGGAGCGGTTTGATTACATAGTTGCAAATCCTCCCTTTTCTCTCAAAAACTGGTCTGATGGACTGAAAGAGTATGGACGATTTACTGGCTTTGGGGACAGGCCGCCGGAAAAGAATGGGGATTACGCATGGCTGATGCATATCCTGAAAACATTGAAATCTACTGGAAAGGCAGCGGTCATTTTACCACATGGCGTTCTTTTTCGGGGAAATGCGGAAGGAATCATTAGAAAGGCAATTGTTGATAAAGGATGGATCAAAGGAATCATAAGCTTGCCTGCGAATCTCTTTTATGGAACCGGGATTCCTGCCTGCATTATGGTAATCGATAAGGAGGGTGCCGATAATCGGGCCGGCATTTTTATGATTGATGCAGGGAAGGGATATGTGAAAGATGGTAATAAAAACCGCCTACGGGAACAGGACATTTATAGAATCGTGACGACTTTTAACCAGCAGATTGAAACAGATCCGAAATATGCCAGATTTGTATCGAATAAAGAAATCAAAGAGAAGAATGACTATAATCTGAACATTTCCCGCTATATAGATTCTTCTGAGCCGGAGGATGTGCAGAATATTTATGCACATATCCATGGAGGCATTCCGGAGGCAGATATCGATTCCCTTTCGCGTTTTTGGAATGCATTTCCGAAGCTGAAAGATTCTCTGCTGGGTACTTTCCGAGATGGATACTATAAATTGATTGTGGAGGAGGACCAGATTCGCCCGACTATATTTTCTGATTCGGAATTTACCGCATATGGGGTAAAGATGGATGAGGCTTTCCTGAGATGGAAAACATACGCAGATCAAGAATTGAAAACGCTTAAGCCGGGTGTGTCCGCAAAAAAGTTGATTGAACGACTGGCACAGGTAATAATGGAGGAATTTGAGGGGCTTACGCTCCTTGATAAATATTCTGTTTATCAAGTGCTTCTTGCCTGCTGGAACGAAGTGATGGGGGATGACGTTTCGTTGATTATATCAGAAGATGCCGGATATGGTGTTGCCAGAGAGACGGAAAATATTACGAAGGAGACGAAGAAAAAGGATGCTGATGGTAATCCGGAGCGAAAGGTAGTAGGATGGGAAGGAAAACTGATTCCAAAGGCTATCATCATATCAGAACTCTTCCCGGAAGAGAAGCGGGTAATCGATGAATTGACCAAGCTGGCGGCAGAGACAGATTCCAGATTGGCGGAAGTAATTGAAGAGTCGGAATCGGATTCTATCCTTACGGATATCTCGGATGGGGGGAGAGTCAGGAGCAAAGATATCAGGGATAAGATGGTGGAAATCAAGAAAAGCGTGCATACGCCGCTTATAGATGCGCTTGTGGAATTTCAGAATGTTTTTCCCGGAATAAAGAAGAAAGCAGATTATATGGATTATATTGGAGGGCATATTCTCTGTGAGGCAGCATATGGCGACAATGGAACGGTAACGAAAGCTTCTATTGCATATGCGCTTGAATTGGCTCGTCTGGAGGCACCTGTACCGGAAGCCTTTGAGGATGACTATAAGGAACTGGAGGCGGCATTTAAGCTGGCTGAACGGTTGGAGGATATGACAAAAATGATAAAGGCGCTTGAAAAAGAACTGGACACAAAGGCCCGTGAGCGTTATACAGCTTTGACAGATGATGAAATCATGGATTTGCTGGTGAACAGAAAGTGGTATTACGCCATCGGCAATGGAATTAACGATTTGTATAGGACAGTATCCCATCAATTGGCTGACAGAATCATGGAATTGTCCAGACGATATGAAAACACGCTGCCAGATCTTCTGGGACAGGTGAGTACATGTGAAAGTAAGGTGAAACAACATCTGGAAAGGATGGGATTCACATGGTAAGGGAAATGAAACATACGGAAATCGGAGAGATTCCTGTAGAGTGGGAGATGCAGACTTTTGAAGAGACGTTTCGTATGTTGTCCAATAATACACTGCCCAGGGCAGAAATGAATCATTGCTCAGGGACTGTCCGCAATGTCCATTATGGAGATATTTTGACTCGGTTCGGAGAGGTGCTGGATTGTGAAAGGGATGAGGTTCCCTATTTGAATGATGGCTCTCTTTTAACAGCATCGGCACAGGTTTTGCAGGATGGAGATGTGATTCTGGCTGATACGGCAGAGGACGATACTGTTGGGAAAGCAACAGAGGTTTATGGTCTGGGAAAGGGAAGGATGGTTGCGGGACTGCACACAATTCCATGCCGTGTTAAGAAAGGGGATTTCGTGCCGAAGTGGCTGGGGTATTATATGAATTCCCCTATTTACCATGATCAAGTGCTGCCATATGTTAACGGGATTAAGGTCTCCTCCATATCTAAGACGGCGATTTCGGAAACTTGGATTGCGGTTCCGCCGCTGGAAGAGCAGAAGGTGATTGTGTCGGCTCTTTCAGAGGTGGATCGATTGTTGGTGGAACTGAAGAAGGTGGTTTCCAAATTAAGGGATTTTAAAAGGGGATGCCTGTATCGGATGTTTCCGCAAGATGGATCGGATGTTCCTCAAATGAGGGAGCCGGGATATAGTGAACCTTGGGAACGGTGTAAGCTGGGGGAGATTGGAAGCTTCAAGAATGGTATGAACTTTTCAAAAGAAGCTATGGGAGTGGGATTTCCGTTTGTTAATCTTCAAAATATTTTTGGAAACAATGTCATTGATATAGCTAATTTAGGAAAAGCAATGGCAACTCCGGCACAATTAAAAGACTATAATCTCCATAAAGGAGATATTTTATTTGTACGTTCATCTGTAAAATTGGAGGGTGTAGGAGAGTGTGCTTTAGTACCAAAAAACCTTGTAAATACAACATATTCTGGGTTTGTCATTCGATTTAGAGATGAAGTTGGGCTTGACGATAGTTTCAAAAGATTTGTGTTTGCCACAGAACCTGTTCGTAAGCAAATAATGTTACAGGCAACTGATAGTGCAAACAAAAATATTAGCCAAATAGTGCTTGCGAGTATAGATATTGCCATACCTAGTCTATCTGAGCAAACGCATATAGGAGATTATTTTGCCTATCTCGACCACCTCATCACCCTCCACCAGCAAAAAATTGATAAATACGCCCAAATTAAAAAAGCCATGATGAGTGAGCTGATAACCGGAAAAATAAAATTAGTATAAACGGAAAGAAGGCTGTACAAATGAGTATTGGGGATACAGAACGTGAGACACAGAATCGGGTAGTGGATTTCTTTCGAAACCGGGACATTCTTGATTACGAGTACCTTGGTAATCTGAAAGGCGAGATAAATAAAAACATTCGGGAAGATCGTCTCCGCGCGTATCTGCATCTTAGCGGTTACAGCGAAAAGCTGATTGATGGAGCTGTGACAGAATTGGTCAGGACGGCTGACGATATGACGCACGGATTGTACATTGCCAATCAACAGGTTTATTCCCTGCTGAAATATGGCGCAAAGGTCAGAGAGACTCCGGAGAGCGCTCCGCAGACGGTCTATTTCATAGATATGGAGAATCCGACCAATAATCATTTTTCCATTGCAGAAGAAGTTACAGTGGTAGAACGCCAGGAGAAGCGGCCGGATCTCGTGATTTACCTGAATGGCATTGCCGTTGCGGTAATGGAACTGAAAAAGAAAAGTGCGTCGGTATCAAATGGCATCCGCCAGAATCTGACCAATCAGAGAGACGGATTTATCGCCCCGTTTTTTACTACCGTGCAGTTCTGTATGGCAGGAAATGAGATAGAGGGGCTGCGCTATGGGACAACACTGACGAAAGAAAAGTACTATATGGAATGGAAACCGGATGGGTTCCATGAAAATGAGGAGGAACGGGATCAGGAAGATATCCGTATCATGGCTTATTGTGAGCATATTGACAATCTGCTTCTTCGACAATTATATCAGATGTTTGATAAGAAGCGATTTACAGATTTAATTGAAAATTTTGTGATTTTCGACAAAGGGAAAAAGAAAGTGTGCCGTTATAATCAGTATTATGGCATAAAACGCACACAGAGCCGTCTTGCGCAAAATCGCGGCGGTATTATCTGGCATACGCAGGGCAGCGGAAAAACCCTGACGATGGTCTGGCTGTCCAAGTGGATTTTGTCTCATAGTGATGATGCACGGGTCCTGATTGTGACAGACCGTGATGAACTGGATGAGCAGATGGAAAGGACTTATAAAGGTGTTGATGAGAAAATTGTCAGAACAAAAAGCTGCGATGATTTGCTTCGCAGGCTAAATTCTTATGATAATTCGCTGCTATGTTCTCTGGTACATAAATTTGGCAGGCGCGGCGGGGAGGCAACAGAGGCTGATTATGAGAAATATGTTGATGAACTTAAGAAAGCTCTTCCGGCTGATTTTGAGGCAAAGGGGAAGATATATGTGTTTGTAGATGAATGCCACAGAACACAGTCGGGAAAGTTGCATGCGGCCATGCAGGCAATCATGCCGAAAGCCATTTTCATCGGTTTTACCGGGACACCATTGTTGAAGAGGGATAAGAAAACCAGCATTGAAGTATTTGGAACCTATATTCATAGCTACAAATATAATGAGGCTGTGCGGGACGGAGTCATTTTAGATTTACGCTATGAATACCGTGATATTCCGCAGGAGCTTTCTTCCCATGACAGGATCGATCAGTGGTTTGATGTAAAGACGCGGATCCTTTCTCCTAGAGCAAAGGCTAAATTAAAAGAAAAATGGGCTAATATGCAGAATATTTACAGTTCCCGCTCTAGGTTGGAAAGGGTTGCCTGGGATATCATACAGGATTTTGACTTGAAGTCCAGGCTTATGAACGGGAATGGAAACGCTATCCTTGTGGCAGATCGTATTTATACCGCCTGCAAGTATTATGAAATATTCCAACAGCGTGGCTTTAAGCAGTGTGCCATTATTTCTTCCTACACGCCACAGGCCGGGGATCTGCGCACAGATACAGTGAGCCTGGAGGAGGACACGGAAAGATTCGAAAAATACGATATTTATTTGCGCATGCTTGGATTGGATCCGGACCGTCTTCCGGAGAAACTTTCCATCCAGAAAAGAGTGGAAGATTTTGAGACCGAGGCAAAGGAGAAGTTTATCAATGAGCCGGCGAATATGAAGCTGTTGATTGTTGTCGACAAGCTTCTGACAGGTTTTGACGCTCCGCCATGCACCTATCTGTACATAGATAAGAAGATGCAGGATCACGGGCTGTTTCAGGCAATCTGCCGCGTCAACCGTCTGGATGGAGATACGAAGGAATTTGGTTTTATTGTTGACTATAAGCAATTGTTCGGAAATCTCAAAGCGGCTATGGACAAGTATACATCAGGCGCTTTTGAGGGGTATGATCCGGAGGATGTGGAAGGCCTGATCAAGGACAGAAGCGAAGAAGCCATCAAGCATTTTAAAGAAGTGTATGAGGAACTGGAAGAACTGTGCGAGGGTGTGGAAGCATCAAGGGAGGATTTGCAATATATTCACTATTTCTGCGGTGAAACGGGGATGAGTGAAGATGCGGATGAAATCTATACCCGCCTCCGGGGAAAACTGTACAGGCTGGTCAGCATTCTGGTTCGCGCTTTTGCGGAGGCGAAACCGTATATGGTGGACATATGTACTGCTTTTGAATGGAAGAATTATGAGGAGAAAGTTCGCTTTTATATTGAGCTAAAGCAGATTATCGGCAATAAAAGCGGGGATTTTCTGGATTTGAAAGCTTATGAGCCGGATATGAGGAAGCTGATCGATAATTATATTATTGCCAGTGACAGCATCAAAGTCGGAGAGTTTGACGATCTGACGCTTCTGGATTTTGTGAATGATCAGGGAAATACCATGACGGCCGGACATTCCACATCCGGGCAAAGGCAAAGCGCGGCGGAGGCGATTGAGAACAATATCCGGCGTAAAATGGTGGAGAGGGTTACGGTCAATCCGAAGTATTACGAGAAGATGTCGGCCATCCTAGAAGAACTGATTGAAGAGAGGAAGCAGGGAGTTGCTTCTTATAAGGAACTGCTGGAAAAATATATTAATTTGGCAAAGGATGTGGATTATCCGGAAGAGAATGAAGCTTACCCGGAAAGCATCCGGAAAAGCAGAGCGCTGCAGGCCCTCTATGATAATGTGGGCGAGGACGAGGAATTGGCAATCAGATTACATGATGCAGTGATGCGCAGTAAAATGAACGGTTTTCGAGGAGATACAATCAAGGAAAACCGGATAAAAAGGGCGATGCTGGTTATCCTCAAGGAGGATTCGGAGATGGAGCGCCTTTTTAAAATCATCAAGAAGCAGGAGGAATATTGACTGATGCGGCTCGTGGTCTCAGGCATACCGATTGAGGTTCAAAAAAAGAATATTAAGAACATGCATCTGCAGGTGAAACCGCCGGATGGACATGTGGTTATTTCTGCGCCCTCGAGCATGGATGATAAAGCGTTAGAAGTGTATGCAAGGACAAATCTTGGTTGGGTGAAAAAACAGATTGAAAGGTTCCAGGAACAGCCCCGCAGTGCGAAACGGCAGTATGTCAGCGGGGAAACGATGTACATCTGGGGAAAGCAGTATTTTCTGACATTTATTTCAGATGCACAGAAGAACAGCTTTGAAATTGTTGGAAATAAAGTTTATCTGCACATGCGTGAGGAGAGTTCTGTAAGACAGCGCGAAAGCTATGTTCGTGAGCAGCATCGCATTATGCTGAAAGGAGAAATAGAACGTCTGTTGCCCAAGTGGGAGCAGATTACAGGATTGTGCTGTGAGTCCTGGCAGACAAAATATATGACAACTTGCTGGGGGACTTGCAATACGGACAAAAAGCGGTTGTGGTTTAATCTCCAGTTAATACAGAAACCTGTGGAATGTCTGGAATATGTAATCCTCCATGAACTGATCCATCTGCGCGAACGGACGCATAATGAGGTGTTTACAGCATATATGGATTTATATATGCAAAATTGGCGTGAAATTCGAAAACAATTGAACGACTCAATGCTAGATTATTATGATGCCCAAGATGAAAGGCCGCTTCAAAAACTGATTGACCAGAGACGTTATGAAGAAATAAAGAATGCGGTATCAAGTCATCTGGGAGGAGAAGTGAAGCAAAAGAAAGCGATGCTGTCCGATATAGAAATACAGGATGTAGTTCATATCGAGCAGCCGGAAGAAGGATATATTTGTTTTGACATTATTGTATCATGCCTCATGGAATATTCCGCACCGAAGTCTGACAAGACATCAGTTCAGGAAAGATGGCTGAGGGTACATTGTCAGGTATTGCTGGGGATTGAATTGTCTGGGTTTCAAATTGTCTGGGTTACGGAATGTGAGCAGATGGAAGAAGCAGGGAATAAAAAATTTTCCGGGGAGTTAGTACCTGTTATTTCCAGAAGTTCTTTCGAGGATGAAGCAACCGGTTTTTTGGAGAAATATTATCCGAAAGCCTTAAAGGAAGCAGTACCGGTTCCCATCAGGCAGATTGCTGAAAACATGGGGTTGACTATTATTGAGAAAGAACTGTTTTCTGATGGATCGGATGTCTTTGGGATACTTTTTCTTGAGGATGGAAATATACAGGATAAGAACAGGAATATTGCAATTCGCAATGCTAAGCGAGGAATGATGTTTATCGATTCCCGGCATTATCATGCGTTTGGAAACGTCAATGATATGATTGCCCATGAGTGCTTTCACTGGTATAGGCATCAGCCATATCATTTGTTGATGAAAATGCTGGGGGTTAGAGGTGACATAAGCGTTATTCGCTGCGGGGTTAATCTTGACGATAGATACACTGAGGAGTGGAAAACTGTAGATTGGATGGAATGGCAGGCAAACGGTATTGTATCGTACCTGTTAATGCCTGCAAAGACAACGACACGAAAGATTGAAGAGATGTTAAGAGAATATCATATTGATTCTGATGATGCGGGGAGCGGGCACCAGATGGAAGAATTGATTTCTGAACTGGCCAGTTTTTATGGGGTGTCTAAACAGACCGCAAAAAGTCGAATGAGAGAATTGGGATTCCATTGTGTGGACGATGTTCCTGGCTAGGTGTCCGGCGGCATAAAAGATAGCTCAGAGATAGAGACGTCGGAAACAAGTGGAGTTTTTCACAGTTAGAACCAGAAGGTATCATACACTTATTTAGGATATCTCAACAGAAAACACCAGGAGGAAAGAGTATGGAAAAAAGTAAAAAAATGCATGATTTTCTGGAAAGAATTCATGGGAAGCTGATTGTATCCTGCCAGGCGGTTCCGGGTGAACCCCTCTATGTGGAAGAACAGTCCGTGATGTATCTGATGGCGAGGGCAGCGGCCCAGGCGGGTTCCCCGGCCATCCGCACAAGCAGCATCCGGGACGTGGTAGCAATCAAGAAGGAAACGGGACTTCCGGTAATCGGCCTGGTAAAGGTGCAGTATGAAGGCTATGAGGCTTATATCACGCCGACCATGAAGGAAGTTGATGAGTTGGTGGAAGCCGGCTCCGATGTGGTTGCGCTGGACTGTACCATGCGCAGGCGGGGCGACGGCAGAAGCATCAATGAGTTCCTGGCGCAGATTCGGGAGAAATATCCGGATATCATCCTGATGGCCGATATCTCTACGTACGAGGAGGGGATGAACGCCTGGAAGTGCGGCGTGGATATCCTGGGGACCACCATGAGCGGCTACACATCCTACTCGCCCATACTGGACGGGCCGGATTATGAACTGATGCGCCGCCTGTCACAGGATGCGGACATCCCGGTCATCGGGGAGGGACGCATACATGAGCCTGCCCAGGCAGTGGAAGCACTTCGCACCGGAGTATGGGCAATTGTCGTGGGCGGGGCCATTACCCGCCCGCTGGAAATCGCCCGCCGCTTTATGAATGCCGTTGAGGCGTTATAGGGCAGCGGAAACCGATGACTGTAGACAGCAAAAGCCCTGAATAACCGGGGCGAATGCGGAACTGGAATGGTAAAAGGATGAAAATTGCAGTGCTTGATATAGGCGGGACAGCCATAAAGTCCGGTATTTGGGACGGAAATGAGATCGGGATGTTTCGGGAATGGGAAACAAGGGCTTCTGAGGGCGGCAAAGCCCTGATGGAACGCGCAAAGGCGATTTTGCACGGCTGTGGGAGTTTTGACGCAATCGGCATCAGTACGGCGGGACAGGTAGACACATCCGCAGGAAAAATCCACTATGCCAACGACAATATTCCGGGCTATACGGGAATGCCGGTGAGAGAGATACTGGAACAGGAATTTCATGTGCCGGTGGCGGTGGAAAATGACGTGAATGCGGCGGCGCTGGGAGAGATGTACAACGGAGCGGCAAAGGGGCTTTCGGACTTCCTGTGTCTGACCTACGGTACGGGTGTGGGGGGTGCCATTGTCATGGACGGAAAGGTCAGACAGGGCAGTAATTACGGCGGTGGAAGCTTTGGCGGAATTGTGGTTCATCCGGAAGACTGCCGTGCGGGCGAGCTGTGGAGCGGATGTTATGAAAAATATGCATCTGCCACCGCGCTTGTGCGCAGAATGGAAAAGATTGCGCCGGAGCTGGACAGCGGACGGAAAATTTTTGAGTCCATTGAGAGAAAAGAAGTCAGAGAAGCCGTGGACGGCTGGATTGACGAAATTGTATATGGGCTTGTTACACTGATTCATATATTCAATCCTGCGCACATTCTGCTGGGAGGCGGTATACTGGCGCAGCCCTATGTGATAGAAGAGGTTCGGAGGAAGGTGATGCCGCTGATCGGACCGGATATGCGGCATGTGCATATCATCCGGGCATTGCTGGGCAATCTTGCGGGGATGACAGGTGCGGCCATGCTGGCGTCTTTCCTCATTGGCGCCGGGCATGGAAAGGCAGACACATTTTGCGGCTGAAATACCTTAACGGGGCGACGCGGATGTATACAATTTTTTTCAGGGACAGGTATTGACAGTCTCTAACACATATGTTACATTAAAACAACAATTGAAAATACCCGTGAGGGAGTAGTGGCGCGTGATGCGTGACAAGTCAACAACCCCGGCCTTTGGTCTGGCTTGTCTTAATGAACGAGGCTCATACATAGGCAAGTGTTGTACCCGCGTTTCAAGGGTAAAGCACTTGTTTGTGGATGGGTTTTTCTTTTGGAAAAATACCAAAGAAAGAGGGCGGAAAAATGGAACTTGCAATGATTGTTTTCCTGTTTATTGTAGGCATTGTGTTTATCGTAAAGGGCGGAGATTACTTTGTGGATGCGGCTTCATGGATTGCGGAGGTCAGCGGTATCCCCAAGCTGATTATCGGTGCTACTATTGTCAGCCTGGCGACGACGCTTCCGGAGATGCTGGTTTCCGTTATGGCGGCGGCAAGGGGCAGCGTGGATATGGCTATCGGAAACGCGGTGGGAAGCGTGACTGCGAACATCGGCCTGATCATGGGGATTTCCCTGGTGTGCATGCCGGCAGTGATTAAGCGGGGGGATTACCTGTTCAAGTCCGTGCTGATGCTGGCCGCGGCAGCCCTGATTGTGGTTTGCGGCTTTCAGGGAGAGACGGGAATGGTTATCTCTGCCGCGCTGCTTGTGATTTTCATTCTGTTTTTAGGAGAGAATGTTACCTCGGCAAGGCGTTCCATGAAAGCGGAAGACAGCGGGGAGGAAAAGAAGAAAATCAGCGGGCGGAAGGAAGTGGCCGTAAATCTGATTAAATTTGCAGTGGGTGCGGTGGGAATCGTCTGGGGAGCCGATCTGCTGGTGGATAACGGCAGCGCGCTGGCAGTTATGGCAGGCATTCCGGAGAGGGTTATCGGTGTAACGATTATTGCGGTGGGAACCTCCCTGCCGGAACTGATTACCACAATTACCGCCATTATGAAGAAGCAGTCGTCCCTTTCCGTAGGAAATATCCTGGGGGCGAATATCATTGACCTGACGCTGATTCTGTCGATGAGTGCGTTTGTGTCCGGTAAGGCATTGCCCATTGCAGAGACATCCGCGAGGCTGGATCTTCCTGCGTGCCTGGTTGTGGGATGCATTGCGGTGATACCGGCCATGATCTGTGAAAAGTTCCGGAGATGGCAGGGAATCCTGCTGCTGGCAGTGTACGCGGGTTATCTGTTCCTGACATTGGGGGCAGTGTGAACAGGCAGAGGGAGAATCCGATTCCGATTACGGCCTGTGGGCAGAGAGTGCCGGCGGAATACGGTTAAGAGAAAAGGGATGTGGAGAAATGGAAGCCGTACATGTGACAGCCATTTCCCTGCATCCCTTTTCCGTATAGATCAAGGCGTTGAAGCGGGTATCCTGTGAATATGCGGAAACCGCGCCGTCCCGATCTGCGGCAAAACCGCGCCGTTCTATCTGTCTGAAGTAATTACGGTGATGGGGCTGTCCTCAGGCAGATTCTCCAGAATGGTATTCTGTCCGCACCACACGGTTCGGAAGTCGCTCAGGTTTTCCAGAGGCTTTAAGCTGGTAATATTGTTGTCCGTAATGTCCAGGTACTGCAGCCGTGGAAGCTTTTCAACGAAGTCGATACTGTCCAGCTCCAGCGACGACACATATAACTCTGTCAGGTTGGGGAAGTGCTCAAACATGTCGTAATGGGCTGACAGGCTGACGGCGTCCGGGTTGTTATGGCTAGGGTCATTGAGGATGGTGATGTCATTCAGGGATAAAACCTCCAAGGTTTCATTGGTGGGTAAATTGTCGAAGTCCATTCCCACCTGGCAGTCATCCAAGTACAGGTATTGCAGTGTCGGAATGCCGAATATTTCCTCAATATTACCGAAGACAGGGGTGTCTTCCAGATCCAGCAAGGTCAGATTCGGAAGGCGGGTCAGCGGCTCCAGGGAATCCACATAGGACGAGAAGTCGTTGATTACCAGTGCGGTCAGATTCTGCATGGCGGTAATGGACTCCAGTTCCCATCCGGAACACTCTTCCAGGGACAGATAGGTGACATTGGCCGCATCCTTCAGCGGGGTGAGATCACCGGCGTACTTTACGGAAAGCCATTGCAGCTGCGCCAGGCCCGCAAGAGAGGGGAGCGTTCCGCCGTAGTTTAATTCCAGTTCCATTTGGGTGAGCTGGGTCAGCCCGCTGATAACGGAATAGTCGTCGATTTCGGTATTGTCAAGCAGGGACAGATAGCTCAGCCCGGTACAGGACTCCAGGGCGCTGATATTGGACACCTGGGTATCCTCAATGCCGAAGTTGGTCAGATTCGGCATCTGCCTGATGAAGTCGATGCTTTTCAGCTGAGAGGACTGTATGTTCAGTTCCTCCAGGTTTGTCAGGGTCATAAGCGGGCTGTAGTCGTTCACGTCATCACAGTCGATGAGGCGCAGCCCCAGCAAATCAGGATACTGTGAGAGGGCAGAGAGGTCTTCCACCGACTCATATTCCAGAGACAGGTACAATAAGTTCGGGAAAGCGTCTATCCCCTCCAGGCTGCGTTTAAAAATGCTGTCATATACGCCCAGATCGGTAATGTTCTCCGGATGAGGGATGATGTCTGCCAGTTCCTCAAAGGTATTTTCCGCATAGACGCCATATAAATGCTCCAGGCCTTTCAGGTCGCCTTTTTCCAGGTCATCGTCTATGGAAAACCACTCCAGCCCCGTAAAGGAAGACAGGTCCGACAGCTCCATGCCGAAATCCGTCTGGTAAGTCAGCGTCTGCGTGTCTCCGTTGGAAAGCTGGTAGTGAATGGTATTGTCATCCCTGTTAATCTGAAGGGCAGTGAGGCGGGCAAATTCTTCCGCCGTAATTTGCTGCAAGGGCTTCTGCCAGATGGCCTCCGCAACCTGGCAGAAGAAATCAGATTGCGGTATGGGGGCGTCGGGCGTGTCGTCTTTCGTGAAATCTGTGATGCCGGACGCCTGTGAGGCAGCGGAATCCTGTCCGGAATCGGAGGCTTCTTCTTCCCTGTGGACGGCAGCGGGACCGTTTCCCAAGCCGCCGCCCGTAAACAGATTGTCCAGGGCGCCGGCGCGAAAGAGGACGATTCCTACAAGAGCGGCCAGAGAGACCACGCCCAGGGACACCGCCGTCACAATGGTTACGGTGGAATTGGTGTCGCCGCTCTTTCCGGGCGGGGTATAGGATCCGGAGGCGGATTGCCGCGAAGTGCCGCCGGCCTGCTGTCCGGAGCTGTAGCCGCCGTTGGTCTGGTAGCCGGCCTGCTGTGAAGAATTGTATGCTCCGCCGTTGAAAGATGCGTCCTGTTCGCTCTGGCTCCTGATATAGTAGCCGCATTTCTTACAGGTCATTCGACCGTTTGTCATTTTCAGTTTTGTGCCGCACATGGGGCATTTGGTGGATTCATTCGCCATGGTATTTCTCATCTCCGTCTTGTTATTGTCAGGTTTTTGCTTTGCCGCAGGGTGTTTACGAAATTCATTATAGCAGATAGAAGTCTTTTTGCAAACAGGGTACTTTTCAAATTTTCCGGAAGCAGATGGAAGGCCTTTTGTATCTGAAACGGTTGCCTTTGTCCCGGAAGTCTGGTACAATTTTCAACAGAGTAAGGGCGCCGAAGTGGCTTTGCCCTTTAGGGCTGCGGCGCGGTGATGATGAAATCAGGAGGAGAAAGAATGGCGGAAGAAGGAAGAAAACAGGATATGGGCAGCGGCAGCATTCCCAGGCTAATGCTGAATCTGGCGGTGCCTGCAGTGGTGGCACAGCTCATTAACATGCTGTATAATATCGTGGACAGAATTTATATCGGGCATATACCGGAGGCAGGGGCATCCGCGCTCACCGGCGTAGGATTGTTTCTTCCTATTTTGATGATGATTAATGCATTTGCCATGCTTGCGGGTGCGGGCGGGGCCCCGCGTGCCGCCATTGCCATGGGGAAAAATGACAGGGAAGGCGCACAGAAGATTCTGGGAAACTGTTTTTCAGTGCTGATGCTGTTTGCGGCAGTGCTTACAGTCCTGTTTTATATCTTCGCGCCCCGGCTGCTGAGGCTGTTCGGCGCCAGTGATGTGACGCTGCCCTATGCGTTATCCTATGCGCGCATTTATATTTTAGGCATTGTATTTGTAATGATTGTCATGGGGCTGAATCCGTTTATCACCACGCAGGGATTTGCCAAATTCAGCATGATTACCACAGTGGTGGGAGCGGTCTGCAATATTATTCTGGATCCCATACTGATTTTTGTCTGTGATATGGGCGTGCAGGGGGCGGCGGTGGCCACTGTCATCAGCCAGGCTGTCAGCGCGGTGTGGGTGCTTTGTTTTCTGAGAGGTTCCAGGACGATGCTGAGGCTGACACCGGCTGATATGAAAATTGAGCCGCGGGTTATTTTGCCTTGTCTTGCCCTGGGTATCTCTACGTTTGTCATGCTCAGCACGGAGAGCATACTGAATATCAGCTTTAACAGCAGCCTGTCCCGTTTCGGCGGGGATGTGGCAGTGGGGGCCATGACAATTATTTCCTCCTGTAACCAGCTCGTGACGCTGCCGCTGCAGGGAATTTGTCAGGGAGGACAGCCGATTATGAGCTTTAATTACGGGGCGGGGAACAAAGAGCGGGTGAAACAGGCGTTCAAATGCCAGTTTTTTGCATGCACATCCTATGCCGCATTGTTCTGGATACTGCTGCTGATAGTTCCTCAGGTATTTGCGGGCATTTTCAGCAGTGATTCCGCGCTGGTGGAATATACGGTATGGGCAATGCGGATTTACATGGCAGGTATTTTTTCCACAGGTGTGCAGATCGCATGCCAACAGACCTTCATGGCTCTGGGACAGGCAAAAATCAGTCTCCTGATGGCATGCCTGAGAAAACTGGTACTCTTGATTCCGTTGATTTTTGTTCTGCCTTTCGTATTTGCGGACAAGGTGTTCGGTGTATTCATCGCCGAGCCGGTAAGTGATATTATCGCGGCGTCAGTCACAGCCACCATGCTTTTTACGCGCCTGAACAGGATTCTGGAGGAAGGATCCGGAAAGCGCAATGCATGATTCGGATGATTTGGGAACGGATTTTACGGAGAGACGGATGAGGAGAAACGGATGGAAGTGATGAATCTGCAGCCCGGAAGGCGTCTGGGGCGGGCGTTTTTTACAAGAGACGGGATTACGGTGGCAAAGGCGCTGCTGGGAAAGGTTCTGGTACATGAGACGTCCGCGGGCATCGTCAGGGGGATTATTACGGAAGTGGAGAGCTACATGGGCGAAAGTGACAAGGGGTCCCATACGTACGGCGGAAAGCGGACAGAACGGACCGAGCCAATGTACCATGTGGGAGGAACTTCCTATGTCTATCTGATTTACGGTATGTACAACTGCATGAATATTGCGGCCATGACGGAGGGCATTCCCCAGGCCGTGCTGCTCAGGAGCGTGGTGCCGGCAGATGAAGATTCCAGGCGCCGTATGCTTTCGCTCCGCCTGGCAGCGCTGAACCGAAGGCAGGATAAGAAGGGAAAGGCGCCCTATACGGAGGACAGCTGCCCGGCTTCCGTGAAAAGGCACCTGGCGGACGGCCCGGGCAAAATGTGTATTGCCATGGGGATTTCCAGAGCGGATAACGATGTGGACATGGTGGAGAGTACTGCTTTCTATGTGACGGAAGGGATTGCCGTTGAAAGCAGGCAGATTCAGGCGGGAAAGCGGATTGGAATCGACTATGCGGAAGAGGCCGCGGATTATCTGTGGCGCTTTTCCCTGATTTTATCCGGCAGCGGGCAAAATTGATGTCCGGAGGCTGCCGGAATTTTTGAGGGATATATAAGTATGAGCCTGCAATTTTATTTCGGTCCCTCAGGGGCTGGCAAGAGCAGAAAACTTTATGAAGAGATTACCAGGCGGGCGGAAGCCGGGAAAAAGAAGAATTTCCTGATTATCGTGCCCGACCAGTTTACCATGCAGACGCAGAAGGAGCTGGTACTGCTGAATGGCAGCGGAGGCATTATGAATATTGATGTGCTAAGCTTCGGGCGCCTGGGACACCGCATCCTTGAGGAAGTGGGAGGCGCGGAGATTCCCGTGCTGGATGATACGGGAAAGAGCCTGGTGCTCCAGAAGGTGGCAGCCAATCTGAAGGAAGAACTGCCCACGCTGGGAAGCTTTCTGCACAGGCAGGGCTACATTCATGAGGTGAAAAGCGCAATCTCTGAATTTATGCAGTATGGTATCGGCACGGATGATATATCGAAACTTATCGCCTATGCGGGGAAACGGGGGGCGCTGGTCCGAAAGCTGCAGGATTTGGAGACTTTGTATCAGGGATTTATGGAATATATCCGGGATAATTTCATCACCACGGAGGAGACGCTGGATGTGCTGAGGCGTTCGCTGCACAAATCCAGGCTTTTGCCAGGGAGTGTGGTGGTGTTTGACGGATTTACCGGATTTACGCCCATTCAGACAAGGGTGATTGGGGAGTTGATGAGGCTGTGCGGGGAAGTGATCGTCACATTGACCATGGGTGCGGAGGAGGACCCTTATCAGCCGGACGGGGAGCAGAGGCTGTTTTACCTGAGTAAGAAGACGGCGGCGGATTTGGCCGGGATGGCGAGGGAACTCGGGGTGGAACGGGCGCAGGATGTATTTGTCCTGAATAATCCATGCCACCGTTTTCAAAACGCGCCGGCACTGAATTACCTGGAGCGGCATTTGTTCCGTTACGGAGTGGAGGCCTATGGGCAGCCCCAGGAGGAAATCAGGATGTTTGAAACCACCACACCCAGGGAGGAGGTTCACCAGACAGGGCTGGAAATCTGCCGTTTTGTCCGGGAGGAGGGGCTTTATTACAGGGATATTGCCGTGATCTTGGGGGATTTGGCGGGGTATGCGCCCTATGTGGAGACGGAATTTGCCCGGATGGAAATTCCCTGCTATATAGACAGGACCCGGGGCATCATCCTGAACCCCATGATTGAGTACATCAAGAGCGTGCTGGAATTGTATACAAAGGATTTTTCCTATGAGGCAGTATTTCATTATCTGCGCAGCGGCCTGGCGGACCTGGCGTGGGAAGAAGTGGACAGGCTGGAAAATTACTGCCTGCAGACAGGGATAAAGGGCTATCGCAGCTACAGCAGGCTTTTCACGCGGAAAACACCGGAGATGGAGGGGCGGGAGGAACGGCTGGCTGAGCTGAATGCCCTGCGGGAGCGCATGATGGGGCAGGTGGAAATGCTGCATCTGAAGAAAAAGGAGGCGGTGAAGACCTATGTGGAGGCCCTCTATGATTTTCTGGTACAGAACCGGGTCCAGCAGAAGCTGACAGCGTTTCAGGCGCGTTTTGAAGCGGAGGGGGAACTGGCGCGCGCCAGGGAATACGCCCAGATTTTTCGTTTGGTGATGGAGCTTCTGGATCAGATCTACGCGCTTCTGGGCGACGAGTGCATTACGCTTAAGGAGTTCGGCGAGATTCTGGAGGCGGGCTTCGGCGAGATACAGGTGGGGACGATTCCGCAGAATGTGGACAGAGTGCTGGTGGGGGATATGGAGCGGACCAGGATCAGTCAGGTGAAGGTACTCTTTTTCCTGGGAGTGAATGACGGCAATATTCCCAAGGCTGCTTCCGGAGGAGGCATTATCTCGGATATGGACAGGGAGTTCCTGCGGGAGTCCGAGCTGGAACTGGCGCCCAGCCCCAGGCAGCAGATGTATATACAGCGCTTTTACCTGTATCTGAATATGACGAAGCCTTCCCACAGGCTGTATCTCTCCTGGTGCAGGGTGAATAGTGCCGGGAAGTCCGTCCGCCCGGCGTATCTGGCAGATGTGGTGCGCAGGCTTTATCCGGATATCACGGTTGGGCATCCGGAGCAGCGCAGCCCTCTGGAGCAGATCGTTACGGGTCAGGAGGGACTGGGCTACCTGGCGGAAGGATTGCGGGAATACGCGGAAGGGGGATTGTCCGGAGAAAAGGAAGCGGAATTTTATACGATATACAGGGTGTATGGAGACGGTATATTGGGGGAAAAGCGGAATTTTCTGACGGACGCGGCTTTCAGGAGATATCGGGATACAGGATTGTCACAGGCTGTTGCAAGGGCTTTGTACGGTGTACAGCTGGAGAACAGCGTTACCCGCCTGGAAACCTATGCGGCATGTGCTTACCGGCATTTTCTGCAGTACGGGCTTGCGCTGAAGGAGCGTGGAGAATTTTCCTTTGAGAGCGTGGATATGGGTAATGTGTATCATGCGGTATTGGCGCAGTTTGCGGAAAAGCTGACGGAAAATCAGTATACATGGTTTGATTTTCCGGAAGAATTTGCGGCGGAATGCGTGCGGGGGGCGCTGGAGCGTCTGGCGGCAGATTACGGCAGCACTGTCCTGTACAGCAGTGCCAGAAACGAATATGCGATTACCAGAATGGGGAGGATACTGACCAGGACGGTGCTGACACTGCAGAAGCAGCTCCAGAAGGGGCGTTTCAGGCCGGATGCCTTTGAGATCTCCTTTCAGTATGCGGATCATCTGGAAAGCGTCAACGTGGCCCTTTCGGGGCAGGAGAAAATGCATCTTCAGGGGCGGATCGACAGGATTGATGTGGCGGAGGATGAGGAGCGGCTGTATGTGAAGGTCATTGATTATAAATCGGGAAATAAGCGGTTTGATCTGGCGGCATTGTATTACGGCCTGCAGCTTCAGCTGGTGGTGTATATGAATGCGGCAATGGAGATAGAGGGCAGGCGCCACCGGGACAGGGAGGCTGTACCTGCGGCGATGCTTTATTACCATATTGACGATCCGTCCGTGGAGACGCCGGTGGAGCTGACTCCCGAGGAGATAAATGAGCAGATTGGGGAGAAGCTGCGGATGAACGGCGTGGTGAACAGTGCGCCGCATATAGTGGAAATGCTGGACAATACAATGGAAAGCAAGTCTGCCGTCATTCCGGTGGAGCGGAAGAAGGACGGCAGCTTTTCCGCACGTTCCTCGGTACTCAGCGGCCCGGAGCTGAAGACGGTGTCCGACTATGTAAGCCGTAAGATTGCCGAGATCGGGAGAGAGATTCTGGACGGCACCATCTCCCTGAATCCCTACGAGAAGGGCAGCGAGGAGGCCTGTACTTATTGTACCTACAGGAAGGTGTGCGGCTTCGAAGCTTCCCTGCCCGGCTGCGGGAAGCGGAAGCTGGAGGAGCTGGACAGGGAGGAGGCTCTGCGCAGGATGGAGGAGTGAGGCGGGGAGGAGACTCTGCGCAGGATGGAGGCGTAAGACGGGGAGAAAGCCCCGGACAGGATGGAGGAGTGAGACGGGGAGGAAGCCCTACCCCGCTTAACTCCCTGTATTTTCCTCATCCAGGCGGTAAGCCCGGCTTTTTTCCAAACGGTCTTTCATGATACCTTCCAACCCTTCCTCTGTCGGAAGGTAATATCGCCGGTCTTTCAGGCTTTCCGGAAGGCAGGTCATCCGCGCCATTTTTTCCGCGGTGTCATGGGCATAGACATATCCCTCCCCATAGTGCAGTTCATCCATCAGCCGTGTGGGAGCGTTGCGGATTACCAGGGGAACAGGCTCCGATAGCTGAAGCAGCGCATCGGCTTTTGCTGTTTCGTAGGCGCGGTAGAGGGCGTTGGAGCGGGGCGCCAGGGAGAGGTAGATAACGGCCTGGGTCAGGTTCAGGTTACATTCCGGCATCCCGTTGAAATGGCAGGCCTGATAAGCCGCAACCGCAATCTGCAGCGCCTGGCTGTCCGCAAGCCCGATATCCTCGCTGGCAAAGCGGATGAGTCTTCGGGCGATGAAGAGCGGGTCTTCTCCGGACTCCAACATTCTGGCCAGCCAGTATACGGCGGCGTCAGGGTCGGAATTGCGCATGGATTTGTGGAGGGCGGAGATCAGGTTGTAATGCTCCTCGCCCTTTTTATCGTATAATAAGGCCTTTCTGCCCAGGCACTGCTCCAGGGTTTCCCTGCTTACGGTGATGGAACCGTCGGGGGAAATATCCCCGTTGAGTACGGCCATCTCCAGTGTGTTCAGCGCCCTGCGGGCATCACCGTTGGAAAAGGCGGCAATTGCGGGAAGGGTGTCTTCCTCCATGCGGACGGTAGTGTTGCCGAAGCCGCGTTTGTCCGCCATGGTCCTGCGCAGCATTTCGGTCAGTTCTTTCGCGGTCAGTTCCTTCAGCACGAATACCTTGCAGCGGGACAGAAGGGCGCCGTTGATTTCAAAGGAAGGATTTTCCGTAGTGGCGCCGATAAGTGTGATGCTGCCTCTTTCCACATAGGGGAGGAAGGCGTCCTGCTGGGCTTTGTTGAAGCGGTGGATTTCGTCCACAAAAACAAGGGTGCGGATGCCGTAATTTCGGTTTTCTTCTGCCTGCTTCATGATTTCCTTTATCTCTTTGATGCCGCTGGTGACGGCGCTGAAATTCAGAAAATCCGATTTGGTCCGTCCGGCGATGATTTTTGCAAGTGTGGTTTTGCCCACGCCGGGAGGTCCCCAGAAGATCATGGAACAGACCTGGTCTTTTTCCAGCATCTGGCGGAGCAGCTTTCCTTTCCCAAGCAGATGGTCCTGCCCCACATAGTCGTCCAGGGAGCCGGGACGCATCCTGTCAGCCAGGGGGGCCATGGCCGGGGATGGGGAATATTCATTTGAAGTGTCAAAAAAGGATAACTGCTGCATGGTGAGCCTCCTTGTGTTTTCGGATCCTGCTTTTATCATATAGGAAATGCGCCTTTTGTGCAAGCAGAACATGGCGGCCAGGTTGATTCCCGCGGGCAATGAGCCGAGGGGATGCGCCGGCATCCATTTGGCGAATGCCGCGAGGGTCACGGTTATAAGAAGTTATGAAATGTTATGAAAAGTAATTGGATTTTGGGTTGACTTCTCGATTGGGATGTGCTATATATAAGGACGTGGTAACTGTGTGACAGCAGTTAAGCAGTACAATTTTGAAAGAGGAGGTTTTGTATGTTAAGCATTGTGGGAGAGGAGAACAGGGCAAAATAAAGATTGCCGGACAGAATATACCGAAGGTGGGTGTTTCCGACTGTGCGCGGGGACAGGCAGCCGGGTAGGCGTCCGGTGGTAGGTTTTTGTAACAACTCAAACAGCACCTGCTGCGAAATAATAATTGCAGGGTGTCCACGGACACATTTCTGTGCAATTTGGGGAGACTGGTGTTTGTCTTGAGAGGGACGGGAATCTATCGGTAGATCTGTCTGAACAGGTGCTTAACATATTCCAGTGATTCATAGATAGGGGACAGCAGAAAGCAGGATAAATCTGTATTCTGGTGTTTGTTGAGGAAGCGGAAAAAGCATGGCTGTAAGGCCATGTTTTTTTTCGGTCTTCGGCATTTTTGTGCTGTCCCTTTTGATGCGGCATATTCTTTTGCTGCGCAGATGATGATGACCATGGTGGAATGTGCCCTGAAAGGCAGACACCATGGTTTTTTTATGCACAGCGATAATTTAAGAGGGAGAAAGAGTATGAAGATCATAGAGACGAGAAAATTGTCCAAAACATACCGCAGAGTCGTCAGGGGCGAGGGGCTGCGGGGGAGTATCCGCAGTCTGGTTAAAAGGCAGTATGAAAGCAGGGAGGCCGTAAAGAATCTGGACTTAACCGTGGAGGAGGGGGAGTTTATAGGACTTATCGGGCCAAACGGCGCGGGGAAAACTACCCTGGCCAAAATGCTTACCGGGATCATTGCTCCCACAGGGGGAGAGATCAGCGTAATGGGGTATTATCCTAACGATTTAAAGAATGAATTTAAACGTCAGTACGCTATTGTTATGGGGCAGAAGAGTCAGCTGTTCTTTGAACTGACGACGAATGACACACTGGGATTGTTCAGGGAGATTTACGGGTTGAGCGAGAGGGAGTTTCGGGAGACAAAGGCGTATTTTACGGAATTGTTCGGGGTGGAAAAGCTGTTGGACGTTCAGGTGCGGACGCTGTCTCTGGGAGAGCGGATGAAGATGGAGCTGATGGCTGCGCTGCTTCACAATCCCAGGATTTTATTTCTGGATGAACCCACTATCGGTCTGGACGCCGTCGCCTCCAGGCAGATTCGTAAATTTCTGTGGGAGATCAACCGGAAGAAGGGCACTACCATTCTGCTCACTTCCCACTATATGGAGGATATCAGGGCGCTCTGTGACCGCTCCATTGTGATTAATCACGGAACCAAGATCTATGACGGCAGCACGGAGGCGCTTTTTGAAAAATACCAGAAAGAGCGTCAGATTTCCGTGAGCTTCCGTCAGCCTGTGGGGGAGATCGTCTTGCCGGAAGGGGCGGCGGTCAGGGAGGAGAGTCCTTACAAAAAGGTCATTCGCATCCGGAAGGAACAGTCGGGAGAGCTTCTACAGAGACTGATGGAATACCATCCAAGCGATCTTACTGTGGAGGAGGATGAGATCGGAAGGGTTGCGGAGCGGATTTATGCCGAGGGCGCCCTGGGACAGGAATAACCCGGGAGACTGACCGTGGGAGAAAATATGGGAAAAATATAAAGGAGTGAAAAAAATGAGAAAATACAGAGAGGTGATGCGCGTCTACCTGAAGACGCAGCTTGCATGGCGGGCGGATGTGGCCTTCAGTATGCTGTTTACCGTGTCAAAGGTTTTGTTTGCCTGGCTGTTGTGGGGGATGGTTTTCCGGGAAAGGGATACGGTGGCGGATTTCACTTTTCATGGGATGCTGTCTTACTATATTGTCAGTTCTTTTTTGCACCAACTGGAGATGTCCCGGGGTATCAGCGGGGAAATCAGCGCCAGGATAAGAAACGGCACTTTGTCCAATTATCTTGTTCTGCCTGTGAATATGGAAGGGTATTTTGCAGCCATGGAAGCGGGAGTGGTGCTGTTTTACTTATTTTTTGACCTGTCTGCCGCTGTGGTCTGGGTGTTTGTTTTCCGGATTCAGCTGGCGTTTACCCATAGCCCGGGACTCTTTATCTGTGCGATGGTGATGGCCCTGATGGGACTGTTCTTTATGGTGCAGCTGAATTATTTTCTGGGAATACTGACATTAAAATACGAGGAGATCAGCACATTTCTGATGATTAAGGATAATCTGGCAGCTTTGGTGACGGGAAGCCTTGTGCCGTTGGCGCTGTTTCCGGAGGCTTTGGTGGCGGGGATGAGGCTGCTGCCCTTTTATTATGTGACCTATCTGCCCTCCATGCTCTTCACCGGGCGATGCGGGGACGAGGCGGTGAGGGGGCTTGTGATTCTGGGTGCCTGGTGCGTGCTGCTGCAGGGCGTAATCCGGGTTACATGGAGAAAATACCGTATAAAATATGACGGTGTAGGGACATGAGGAATCCACAGGCGGTTATGGAAGCAGGGGTAAGAAGCAGGCCCCGAAGAGACCGGGGTAAGAAGCAGTCCCCGGAGAGACCGGGGTAAGAAGCAGGACCCAGGGAGAGACCGGGAAAAGAAGCAGGATCCGGAGAGACCGGGGTAAGGAGTAGGCCCCAGGGAGACCGGGAAAAGAAGCAGGATCCGGAGAGACCAGGGTAAGAAGCAGGCCCTGGAGAGACCGGGAAAAGAAGCAGTCCCCGAAGAGACCGGGAAAAGAAGCAGTCCCCGGAGAGGCAGATGGCAGAAGGGTTGGAATATGGTTACAGGGAGGCAGCATGAAAAATTTCAGAGTATTTAAAGCATTATTGAAAATCAGGTTCCAGAACCTGATGATGTTCCGGTTTGGGTTCTGGGGACCGTTCTTTGTGGACGGCAGTTTGTTTTTGATTCAGTTGGTAATATTTGACGCGATTTATGCCAATGTGGAGCGGATCGGCAGTTGGGGACGGGGGGAGATGATTCTGTATATCGGCACTTTTTCCCTGATCAATGCCGTAAATATGGCAGTGTACTTTTTCGGGGTCAACGGAATTGTGGGAAAGATTAAGAGCGGGGTCATGGATCTGTACCTGACCAAACCTGTGAGTCCTCTGTTCCGCCTTACCTTTGAATGCATGAATCCGGGTTCTCTGCCGCTGCTGCTTTTGAGCGGAGTCATTATCGGTTACGGGGTCCGGACGGCGGGCATCAGGCTGACGTGGGGAAGGGTTTTGGTATATCTCTTTTTCCTGGCGCTGATGATTCTGCTTTATTACGAGATGGAAGTGCTTATCCGTTCCGTGGCTTTTTATCTGGTGTCCAATGCCAGAATGGAGCAGCTGGAGGAAATGGGACTGGAATTATGTATGAATCTGCCCGGAATAGCGTTTTACGGCGTTTACAAGGTGATTTTTTACGGAATCCTGCCTTACGGGATTATGGCCACCCTGCCGGTGCAGGGACTGTTGGGAGAGATGAGCCCGGGTCTGGCGCTCCACGGCGTGGGGGTGGTGTGCGTTTTCAGCGCAATTACGGCATTTGTCTGGAGAAACGGAATGCGCCATTACAACAGTGCCAGTTCTTGATTTTTTTGATAAGCGAAAGGAGAAACGAAAATGATACAGACGGAAATCAGTTTGGAATTTGACAAAATAAAGACAAAGTGGAGGGAATGCGCCCTGACGGAAGCGGCCGGGAAGAAAATAGAGGACGCGGGCATGATTCTGTCCGAGACGGAACTGGCCGGGAGGCTGCGGGAGACCACAGAGAGCAGGCAGATGTTGGAAAAGTGCGGTACGCCGCCTTTGGTCTCCCTGGAGGGGATAGAGGAGATCCTGACTGTAGCGGAGAAGGGGATGTGCCTGACGCCGGAGGAACTGGAGCAGATGGCCGGGGCCTATGTGGCGGTAAAGCGGCTGAAAGATTATCTGGAGCGGGGAAAATCCCAGGGAATTCCCCTGGCCTATTACGAGGAGAACCTGGAGCCTCTGGAGGAACTGCGGGAGCAGCTGCGGTATCAGATCCGGAACGGGCAGGTATCCGACAATGCCTCCCGACTGCTGAAAACCCTCCGGGGAGATATCCTGCGGGCGGAGGACAGAATGCGGGAGAAGGCGGAGGCTGTCATGCGGGCCAATAAGGAATGTATGTCCGATCAGTTCAGCACCATCCGAAACGGCCATGTGTGTATTCCGGTAAAAAAGGAGTATAAATTCAAGATCAGCGGAATTCTCATCGACAAATCTTCCACGGGGAATACCCTGTTTATAGAACCCTCCGCCGCGGGAAAGTTTTATGAGGAGCTGCAGGAGCTTCGCATTGACGAGGAAAACGAGGTTCGGCGGATTCTGTATGAGCTAAGCGCGCTGATTGCGGAGAACGGGGAAGCCATGGTACAGAACATCCGGATGATGGAGAAGTTGGATTTTATTTTTTCCAAGGGGAAGCTTTCGGAAAGCTACGACGGCAGGGAACCGAAAATCATCGGCGAAAGGCGCATTTTTCTGCGGAATGCCAGACATCCCCTGATGGACCCGGAGGTCTGTGTGCCGCTGCAGTTTTCCCTGGGAGACGGCGTAAACGGAATTGTGATAACCGGACCCAATACGGGGGGCAAGACCGTGGCATTGAAGACCGTGGCGTTGAGCTGCCTGATGGCCCAGTGCGGGCTTCACATTGCCTGTGAGGAGGCGGAGATCTGTATGAACCGGAATATTCTCTGCGACATCGGGGACGGCCAGAATCTGTCGGAGAATCTGTCCACCTTCTCGGCCCATATCGTGAATGTACTGGATATTCTCCGGAGGGTGACCCCGGAGAGCCTGGTGGTGATGGATGAGCTTGGCTCCGGCACGGACCCTGCGGAAGGCATGGGGATTGCGGTGGCCATTCTGGAGGAGCTGAAGAAAAGCGGGGCGCTGTTTCTGGTAACCACCCATTATCCGGAGGTGAAAACCTATGCGGAGCGGGAGGAAGGAATCGTCAATGCCAGGATGACCTTTGACCGGGAGAACTTAAAGCCCCTGTACCGGATGGTGATCGGGGAGGCCGGGGAGAGCTGCGCCTTCTATATCGCCGAGAGACTGGGGATGCCCCTTTCCATGCTGCGCCGGGCCGCAAGGGAGGCCTACGGGGATGACAGCTGCCGGGAGGGTGGTTTGGAAGGGCAGAAGGAGAGACGGCAGGGAGACACTGGGAGAGACAGAGGGAAAACATTGGGGGACGGAGAACGCCGGGAGGAATGCCCGGCAGCGGAAGCGGAACGAAAGGACGGGGCATGTGCGCAGGGCCAACAGCCGGAGAGTGCGTTTTCCCTGGAAGGACTGAAAAAAGAGTTCGTTCCCCGTATAGAGCGGGCCAGAACCGGAGCCTCGAAAAAGCAGGCCGCCTCATTCCGCAGGGGCGACAGCGTCATGGTCTATCCGGACAGGAAAATCGGCATTGTCTGCGAGCCGGTGAACGATAAAGGCGTGCTGCGGGTACAGCTGCCCGGGAAAAAGATCTGGATCAGCCACAAGAGAGTGAAGCTTCAGGTGGCGGCGGAAGAGCTGTATCCGGAGGATTACGATTTTTCGATTATTTTCGACACGGTGGAGAACCGGAAGCTGCGGCATCAGATGGAGCGGAAGTATGTGGAGGGCGCGGAGATTCGGGAGGACAGTTAAAAATCAATCCCGGCGGCTGCAGGCATTTGCGATTTCGGTCTATACAGACATATGTTCGTATGTTAGAATGGAAGCATATCGAGCATAAGGAATGCGGAGGCTGAATATGGCGGATTTTATGGAAAATCTCAATGAGCGGCAGCGGGAGGCGGTTTTGGAGACGGAAGGCTATGTGCGGGTAATTGCCGGAGCAGGCAGCGGCAAGACCAAGCTGTTGGTAAGCCGTTATGCCTATCTGGTACAGGACTACGGAATCGATTCTGCAAACATATTATGTGTTACTTTTACCAATAAGGCCGCCGGGGAGATGAAGAAAAGAATCAGGGGGATTATCGGGGAGCACAATGATGTGAGTCTGATCTGTACCTATCACGGCTTCTGCAACCGGCTTCTGCGGGAGAATCCGGAAAAGCTGTTTCTGAACAGACAGTTTCAGATCATTGATACGGGACAGCAGAAGGCAATTTTGGGTGAAATCTACCAGAAACTGGAGCTGAAACTGGATCATGCCACATTTGAGTCCATACTGCGGAAGGTGGGATATGCCAAAAAGGATATGCGCTATGTGGCAAAAATGTGCAATCCGCGCCCCTGCCGGATTCTGGACGAGATGAAAGACCGGGATGACCAGATTGTCGAGGAGTTTCTTCAGAGACAGAAGGCCACCTATTCCCTGGACTTTCATGACCTGATCGCGTTTGCCATCTATCTGTTGGAGACGGACAGGGAGGTGCGTGAGAAGTGGCAGGAAAGGCTGAATTACATTATGGTGGACGAGTTTCAGGACAGTTCCTCCGTGGAAATGAGGTTGGTGGAAATCCTGTCAGGCATGTACCGGAACCTGATGATTGTAGGGGACCCGGACCAGAATATTTACGAGTGGAGAGGATCTGATGTGGGGCTTCTGGTGGATTTTGACAAGAAGCATGTACCCACCAAAACCATTATACTGAACCAGAATTACAGATCCACGCCCCAGATTCTGCAGTGCGCAAACACCCTGATAGAGAAGAACGAATTGAGGCTGAAAAAAGATCTGTTCACAGAGAACCCGGCAGGCGCGCCGGTGGTCCACTATCATTCCAGGGATGACTATGAGGAGATGGATCAGGTCATTGCCAACATCAGGAAACTGCAGGAGAAGGAGGGCCTGCAGTATTCCGATTTTGCCATTATCTACCGTTCCGGTTTTCTGTCCCGCGTAGCGGAGAAGAAGTTGGTGGAGAAGAATATTCCCTACGAGATATTCGGCGGCGTGCGCTTTTTTCAGAGGATGGAAATTCTGGATATCTTGGCGTATTTGAAGCTGATTGCCTATGATGACGACGCATCTTTCCGCAGGATTGTGAACACGCCCAGGAGAAGATTCGGGCGGGCGAAGATGAATCTGCTGGAGCGGCTGCGGGAGCAGAACGGACAGGCATATGAGACGGCGTCCCTGTTTGCGGCGCTTGCCGGGGAGCTTGGGCAGCGGGAGTTTCAGGGAAGCGATGTGGGAGATTTTGTCCGGTTTATTCAGCAAATGCGCAGAAGCTATCGGGAGAAGCGGATATCGGATATTGTAAACCAGGTAACCAGTGAAACCGGCTATGAGAGCTATATCCGGGAACTGGGAGATGAGGAGCGTTTGGACAATCTGGCGGAATTTAAGCGGCTTGCCAATGAGTTTGAGCGGGAATTCGGCGAGAATGTGAGCCTGGAGGGATTTCTGCAGCAGATTGTCCTGCAGTCCCAGGAGGACAGTGATGAAGACAGAAATACAGTCAAACTGATGACAATCCATTCCGCCAAGGGACTTGAGTTCCCGGCGGTGTTTATCCTGGGCTTTACGGAGGGGGTATTTCCCTCTGCAAAAACCGTTGGCGACAGGAAGAAGCTTGGTCTGGAGGAAGAGAGAAGGCTCTGCTATGTGGCGATCACCAGGGCGGAAAGGCATCTGTTTTTGATGGAGTCCGAAGGCCTCTCCGACAATGGGATGAAGAAACTGGTCTCCCGTTTTCTGGAGGAAATAGGAGAGGAAAATTATGTGAGAATCGGGCGGATTTCGGAGGAGCTGAAACGGGAAAGCAGGGGATATGCGGCAAAAATAAACCGGGAAATGCAGATTGAGCCTGTGGACGGCAGCAAGGCCGTCGGGGATGCCGTGGAGCATCATGTTTTCGGCAGAGGAACGATTCTGGGGATCGATGGGAAGCGGGGAAGTTATTCCATAAAATTTGACAAACTGCAGTTTCCCAGAAACATTTCCAGTGCTTATTTCCGAAAGGAGCATGTGGATCTGCGGCAGGGTTCCGGAGAGCAGCCCACAGGGGAAACCGGGAAAAAGGAAGAGACAGAGCCTCCCGGGGAATCCTGCGGACTGACCCGTAAGGAGCCGGAGAAGCCAAAGGCTTCCAATCTGTGGAAGCGGGAGGATGTGCCGCATTCGGGCTGGACCTGTGTGGGGGTGGAGGATTTGGGCGCTCCTGTGGGTATCTGCCAGATGTGCGGCAGCCAAATCATCCGCTATGCCCATCAGATGGAGCATCCCCAGTATGGCCGCCTGTCTGTGGGATGTGTCTGCGCAGGCAGAATGGAGGGGAACGCGGAGGCTGCAAAGCACCGGGAGGCAGAGTTTAAAAAGACGCAGTCCAGGCGGCTTCGTTTTCTTCAGCGCAAATGGAAGCAGTCCCAAAAGGGAAATGAATACCTCAAGACGGAGGGGCATGTTGTCGTATTGTACTGCTGTAGTAAAAACGGGCGGGATTCACAGAATTCCCGGGAGGGGAATACCATGAAGGGAGCGTCCGTGTGGAAATATGCCGTTGATAATGTGTTCTGCCGGAATGTGTACACAACCAGGGAGAAGGCGATATCAGGAGCTTTTGACGCATTGGAGGAACTGCGGAAGAAGCAGGGGTAAATATGATTTTATGGCAAAGGAGAACAGATGAGCAGAATATATACATCCGTTGATGCGCTGATCGGCAATACGCCGCTGTTGGAGCTGACGCGCATTCAGCGGGAGGAAAAACTGAAGGCCCGAATCCTGGCGAAACTGGAATATCTGAACCCGGCAGGCTCCGCCAAGGATAGGGTGGCCAAAGCAATGATCGACGACGGGGAGGCCAGGGGACTGCTGAAGCCCGGGTCCGTTATCATTGAGCCGACTTCCGGCAATACCGGCATAGGCCTGGCTTCCGTGGCGGCGGCCCGGGGATACCGCGTCATTATCGTCATGCCGGATACCATGAGCCAGGAGCGGCGTCAGCTGATGAAAGCTTACGGGGCGGAACTGGTGCTTACGGAGGGGGCACAGGGAATGAAGGGCGCCATCGCCAGGGCGGAGGAACTGAAAAAGGAGATACCGGACAGCTTTATTCCGGGCCAGTTCGTGAATCCGGCCAATCCCGCAGCCCATAAGGCGACTACAGGGCCGGAGATCTGGGAGGACACGGAGGGCAGTGTGGATATCTTTGTGGCAGGCGTGGGCACAGGCGGCACCATAACCGGTGTGGGCCAGTATCTGAAGAGCCGGAAGCCGGAGGTGAGGATTGTGGCTGTGGAGCCTGCGGCGTCTCCTGTGCTTGGCGGGGGCTGCGCAGGCGCCCACGGGATTCAGGGCATCGGCGCAGGATTCGTTCCGGAGGTCCTGGACACGGATATTTATGACGAGCTGATCGCGGTGGAAGACCGGGACGCTTTTGCCGCAGGCAGGCGCATGGGCAGGAGCGAGGGGATTCTGGTGGGTATATCCTCCGGCGCGGCCGTGTGGGCAGCCCTTCAATTGGCAAAGCGGCCGGAGAACCAGGGAAAAACCATTGTGGCGCTGCTTCCCGATACAGGCGACAGGTATCTGTCCACGCCTATGTTTGAGGAGTGAAGGCAGCACGGATTTTCTTTCTCCTCAAAGTCTAACACATCAGACGCAGATTGTCAGGAAGGCGCTGTTTTCTCCTTGATGAAACCGGGTGCGTAGATAGATGGGAGGCAGGGAGGACAGGCCTGTGCCGCGGCAGCGGAGGGTCCGGAGGGGCGTTTTATGCTGACCATGGGCAACGGGACCACGCCGGACTGGAAAGCGGAGAGCCTGGAGGCTTTATATGATGAGACTGTTGGATATGGAACTGAGATCGTAAAAAAGTGGAGAAAGCCATAAAGGAAGATGTTTCCGGGACTGGGAATTCAGGGAATTTCTTCTTGACAGCACCCGGATTTTCCCGTATAATTCACTTAATTTCATAGTCAAGCGATTGATTGTAAAAGCAATGACAAGAAGAAGTAGCACATGGTGGAGCATACAGAAAGCAGCCGGCTGATGAGAGGCGCATGGGAAACCTTTGTGTGAATACATCTTTGAGCTTCGCACCGAATCTCCCGGGGGAGTAGTAGGCTGCGACGGTTCCCGCACCCGTTATCGTGCTAGGGTATCACCCGTGAGAAGGCGGTTTTCCGGAATACGGTGGGCAGGAAGTGTCATTTTTCTGATTCTGCCGCATGGAAAAGCCGGAGCTGGCATCGATATTACGGACGTACCCGAAGAGGCAGGCAGTGTGAGCTGTCTGTAAACATGAGGTGGTACCGCGGAGTTTTATGGCTCTCGTCCTTTTGGTAAGGATGGGAGCTTTTTTGCTGTGGGGAAGTACAGACAGAGACCTAAATTTTGCGGTTTAAATCGGAACACGCAGAGGATGAAAGCACCCAGATCCGGCAGGGACGGAGGAAAGAGAAATGAAGGAAAGAGAAATGAAGGAAACAGAAAAGGAGACAGGAGAGATGGAAGGCATGGAGAAACACACGACTACAACGGAGGAGGCAAAGACAATGGAAGAAAACAGCCCGGCAGCGGAAATGACAAAAGATCAGGTATGGGAAGAAGCCCGGGAGAACCCGGAAATGACAAAAGATCAGGCATGGGCAGAAGCCCGGGAGAACCCGGAACTGGCCGGGCAGGGTCGGCACCAGATGCGGGGGATCCGGCAGGGGGCGGAGGAGCTCATCGGAGAGCCGGAACTGGAGCAGAAGGTTGCCCGGAGTATCTCCACGGGCAGGCCCCTGATCATCAAATTCGGCATGGATCCCAGTGCACCGGATATTCACCTGGGTCATGCGGTTCCCCTGCGGAAGCTGAAGCAGATGCAGGATCTGGGGCATACCATTGTGATTGTGATCGGGGATTTCACGGCAAAAATCGGTGATCCCACGGGAAAAAGCAAGGGGCGGAAAGCCATGACTGAGCAGGAGGTATTTCTCAACGCCCAGACTTACCAGGAACAGATTTTCCGTATTCTGGACAGGGAGAAGACGCAGGTGCGTTTTAACGGGGAATGGCTGGAGCTGCTGAACCTGAACGAGGTACTGCAGCTGGCGTCTACGGTTACGGTGGCCAGGATGCTGGAGAGGGATGATTTTCAGAATCGGTTCCGGGGAGGCATACCCATCGGGCTTCATGAATTTTTCTACCCCCTGATGCAGGCATATGATTCCGTGGAGCTGAAGGCGGATCTGGAGTTAGGGGGGACTGACCAGACCTTTAATATTCTGATGGGGAGGCAGCTGCAGCGGGACAGAAAGCAGGAACCCCAGGCAGCCATGTTCATGCCGCTTCTGGAGGGAATTGACGGGGTGGAGAAGATGAGCAAGAGCCTGGGCAACTACATCGGCATCAGCGAGGATGCGCGCACTATGTTCATCAAGGTGATGCAGGTGCCGGATGCTTTGATCGTGAAATACTTTGAGTTGGCCACGGATATCCTGCCTGAGGATCTGGACAAAATCAAGGAGGCTCTGGCGGACGGCTGCAACCCCAGAGACTGCAAACTGGTCCTGGCCAAAACCATTACCTCCCTGTACCACAGCCCGGAGGATACGGCGGAGGCGGAGAATTTTTTCCGGGAAGCCTTTACCGACAGAAAAGTGCCGGACCAGGCGGAGATCCTGGAGGCGGTTCTGGAGAGCGGAACGCTGTTCGACTGCGTCAGGCCCCTGGTGAATGCGGGGATTGTGGAGAGCGGCGCCCAGTTTCGGAGGCTGATTGCCCAGGGCGGTGTACAGAAAAACGGCGTCCGTGTGAATCAACTGGAGGAGCCTGTCCAGAGCGGCGATGTGCTGAAGGTGGGAAAGCGGCGGTTCGTGCAGGTGAAGATGTGCTGAAAAGGCAGGGCCCGCTGGCTGTGATAAAACGGGAAATCCTCTTGACTGTGACACGGTGTCGCACTTTATACTTCAGTGAAGGAGGTGGGGGAGTACTCCCGGCTTCCGGAAAACATCCATATGAAGGAGGAACTGAAAATGAGTGAAAATCACACCTACAGGCAGCAGCTCTCTGATTTGGGGCTGTGCAGAGGGGATGTGGTCCTGGTCCATTCCTCTATGAAAGCCATGCGGACAGAGCGTACTCCTGAAGAAGTGATCGGAGATATGCAGGCCGTTATCAGCGAGGAAGGCACGCTGCTTATGCCGGCCCTGACCTATGAGAATGTGACGCCTGAAAACCCCGTTTTCGACAGTGAGCTGACACAGCCCTGCATAGGACTGCTGCCAGAAACCTTTTGGCGGATGCCCGATGTAGTCCGCAGCGTGAATCCCACACACTCGGTATGCGCGTGGGGAAATCTTGCCCATACCCTTACTGTGGGACACAGAATGGATAACACCGCCGTGGGCGTCCACTCTCCGTTTATGCTGCTTCCCTGCTATAAAGGAAAATTATTGTTTATCGGTGATGTTTTAAACGCATGCACGTTTATGCACGGCGTTGAAGAGATCGTGAAGCCGCCTTACATTCGCCCGGCAGCCGAGCGATGCTATATCGTAAACGGAGAGTCCAGGAAGTATGTCATGGGAGATGCCTTTGGCTGGGGATCGGAATTCCAGCGCATCGGTGAGATATTGGAAGAACCCGACATACGCAGGGGAAAGATCGGTGAGGCAAATGCCTTTCTGATAGATGCCCGTGCCCTTCTTGCGGCGGCGCTGCTGAAAATGCGTGCAGACCCATACGCTTTTGTGACAGATATCTCAAAGTGGATATAGTGCGTTTCCTTTTTGGGCTTTCCTGTAAGGGGGATGTCGCTTTCAGGCATTCCACACAAGATACAGGCTGTCCGAAAGGGAAGTGAGGATGGCATATATGAAGATCTGGGAAGGTGAAGCGGCTGTCAGGAGAAGGGCAGTGGCCAGGGGAAAAGCGGTTAGTATCCTTCATATGCGGGAAAGGCAGGGACCGGTTTCCGAGGAGAAATGAAGAAAGTAGTTTTTGATACTACATAAAAGAAAGGGGAACTTATAAAAAGAGATATAGAATAACACAAGCTATTGATATTTCCTTCAGGAAGTGGTATCCTATACATGCATGTGGAGGAATTGCCGTGAAATGTTGTGTGGGTTTCCGGCAGTTCTGATCTGTAGGGAAGGTGGATGCACATATGAAGGAAAAGTATCATATTATCAGCGACGGCTCCTGCGATTTGCCCAGGGAGCTGGCGGAGGAAAAGAATATCACGGTTGTGCCGTTTTATGTGTCTTTTGATGACGAGAATTATCTGAAGGAAAATGTGGACATCGGAATCCGGGATTTTTATCAGCAGATGGTGGACCGCAAAGGGGTGTACCCCAAGTCTTCCATGCCCTCGGCCCAGGACTATGTGGAGGTGTTTCTGCCCTATGCCCGGGAGGGAATCCCGGTGATCTGCATCTGTATTACCACCAAATTCAGCGGTTCCATGCAGTCTGCCTTAAGCGCCAGGGGGATTGTGCGGGAGAGCTGTCCGGAGGCGGAGATCACCGTAATCGATGCCACGGTGAATACGGTGCTGCAGGGACTTTACGTGCTGGAGGCCGTGGCCCTGCGGGACAGCGGCATGGAATATAAGGCGGCAGTGGCCCGGTTGGAGGAGATCAGGAGAACCGGAAGGATCTTCTTCACCGTGGGGGACATGGAATACTTAAAGCATGGGGGGCGTATCGGCAAGGTATCCGCTGTGGCAGGCAGTGTCCTGGGCATCCGGCCCGTGATCACCCTGAAGGAGGGGGAGATCTTCCCTTCCGGTATCGGCAGGGGCAGGAAGCGCACCACGGAGAAGGCCATTGACCTGCTGTTGGACTATCTGGAGGAAAACGGGAGAAGGATGGAACGTTTCAGCCTTTGCATCGGATTCGGATATGATTACCAGGAGGCTGTGGAATTCCGGGAGCACACCCTGGAAAGACTGCAGGAGAAAGGGTATTCCATTGAGAAGGACATGCTTCCCATCTACCAGATCGGCGCCACCATCAGCGTCCACACAGGGCCTTACCCCCTGGGATTCGGGATTATCGAAAAAGGCCTGTGAATGCACTGGTGTACCGGGTAAAACCAATGGAGCAGCAGGGATTTCACAGGGGCGGATGCGGCGGTTTTGACAGATTACAGGGCTTCGGTGCAGTGCATCAGAAGCTCTTTTACATTGGCAAAGCAGTAGTCGGCAGGATAGGGGGTGTCCGCCATGTCCTCCGGCTTTGCTTCTCCGGTAAACAGTACGCAGGTATCCACTTCGCCGTTTATTCCGCAGGCGATATCGGTATAGAGCCTGTCGCCCACCACCAGAGTCTCCTCCCGGGAGAAGCCGGACAGCTCCAGGCACAGATCCACCACCGCACGGCTGGGCTTGCCCAGGTACAGGGGCTTTTTTCCCGTGGAATCCGTGAGCATATTGCAGATGGCGCCGCAGTCGGGGATAAAGCCGAAATCAATGGGGCAGCACAGATCCGGATTGGTGGCGTAAAAGGGCGCGTCGCCTGTGGAGAGCACTCTGCATGCCTGAATCAGCTTGTCATAGGTAAGCTCGCTGTCATAGGCCGCAACCACGCAGTCAATGTCCGCTTCGGCAGTCTCCGTCACATGCAGGCCGTTTTTGCGCAGCTCTGTCACAAAGGAGGCGGTGCCCAGGACGAAGATTTTGCCCTCCCGATACCGCTCCTTCAGAAAGCGTAGGGTCATATAGCCGGATGTGATAAACTGGTCTTCTGTGGTATTTAGACGGAAGGCCCGGCGGAACCGCTCCACATAATCCCTGCCGCTGCGGGTGGAATTGTTGGTGATAAAATAGGCTTTGCCGCCGATTTCGTCAATGTGGCGAAGCAGGTCCGCGCTGCCCTCATAGAGGGTGTCGCCTACGGCCAGCGTGCCGTCTATGTCGAAGAGAAAGAGTTTTTTCTTTTTTAAACTGGCTGACATGTTGGGATTCATATTGCCTCCGATGCTGTTATTTTGGCCTGTGGGGTTCTGCTGATTGCCTCCGATGCTGTTGTTTTTGTCCGCAGGACCCGCCTGTCCGGCTCTGTCGGTCTGCTTTCTTTCGGACAGGCAGCTATTATCATATCATTTTTCTGACGTAAATACAAGAATCTTCAGGAAAAGCAAAAGGCGGTAAAGCGGCAGGTATATTTACGTTGCCAATTTCAGAGACTTTGTGTATAATGAAAAGCGGATGAAAAACAATACCGAAAGAACCGATTGCAGATGCCCGGGGCGGGCAGGAGGGTGTGAGATGAAACTGATATCATGGAATGTAAACGGGCTGCGCGCCTGTATGCAGAAAGGGTTTATGGATTTTTTCCGGGAGGCGGATGCGGATATATTCTGCGTGCAGGAGACGAAGCTGCAGGCAGGGCAGATTGTGATGGAGCTGCCGGGGTATCATCAGTACTGGAATTACGCCGAGAAGAAGGGCTATTCCGGCACGGCGCTTTTTTCGAAAAAGGAGCCCCTGAAGGTAACATACGGCATGGGTGTGGAAGAACATGACCATGAGGGGCGTGTGATTACGGCAGAGTATGAGGATTTCTATGTGGTGACGGTTTATGTGCCCAATTCCCAGAGAGAACTGACCAGGCTGGACTACCGCATGGAGTGGGAGGAGGCTTTCCTGAAGTACCTGAAAAAGCTGGAGGAGACGAAGCCTTTGGTCTACTGCGGGGACCTGAACGTGGCCCATCAGGAGATTGACCTGAAGAATCCTAAAACCAACCGCCAAAATGCAGGCTTCACGGATCAGGAGCGGAAATGCTTTGGAAGAATTCTGGAGAACGGCTTCGTGGATACCTTCCGCCATTTCTATCCCGATTTGAAGGACGCCTATTCCTGGTGGTCCTATATGGGGCAGGCGAGGGCGAAGAACGTAGGGTGGCGTATTGATTATTTTGTGGCGTCCGAGGCATTGAAGGGGCGGCTGGCGGATGCCGGGATACACGCGCAAGTGATGGGATCGGATCACTGCCCGGTGGAACTGGATTTGAAGGATTGAGCGGATGCTGCGGTGCAGGGGGAGGTTCCGCTGAAGAACAGGGATGCTTGTGTGAAAGTATGCCCGGTTATGGAAAAGGTATGGAGAAACGTGGTTGAAGCGTTTTTCCATGCCTTTATTTTTTGTGTCTGAAGGCATGGAGGAAATGTCCCTTATAATAATTTATTAGGAAAATCTTAGCCGGGAATTTACGACGGGGTAACATCTGGCTGTTATAATGTTTTTCATCGCAGAGAAGATACGCCGGCGGGTGTGGCCTGCCGGGAAGGGATACAGGGAGGAATGATTTCATGATGAGGTTGAGAAGCAGGTTTGCGGTATTTTGTGCAAGGCTGGCCTGTACGGTGATTCGGAAGACGGGCAGAGGGAGCGGTTCCGCCTTTCCCGGGTATGTGGCAAGGCGGATTGACCCGGAAATCCTGTCCGTGATGTCCGGCATGGTCAGAAAGAAGGTGATAGCCGTGACGGGAACCAACGGAAAAACCACCACGAACAGTATTCTGTACCATGCCCTGAAGGCGGAGGGGTATCAGGTTCTGTATAACAAAATGGGCGCCAACCTGCTGGACGGCGTTATCACGGCGTTTGTCATGGCAGGCGGTAAAAGCGGGAACCCGGATGTGGATTATGCCTGTATCGAAGTGGACGAAATGGCGAGTGCAGGCATTTTTCCGAAATTGAAGCCGGACTGCGTGGTTGTCACCAATGTTTTCAGGGACCAACTGGACAGGACGGGGGAAGTGGACATTATCTGCGGCAGGATTCGGAAGGCGATTCGGGAGGTGCCGGATGCGGTGCTGGTGCTGAACGGGGATGACATCTGTTCCCGGATACTTTGCATGGGGTGCCTCAATACTGTGGTTACCTACGGAATCGGCGAGAAGATGGGGGAGGATATTCCTGTTGGGGCCGCGGAAATGATATTCTGCCCGGTTTGTGGACACAGGCTGGCGTATGATTTTTTCCAATACGGGCAGCTTGGCGTATACCGTTGTCCCGCATGCGGTTTGGAGCGTCCCCGTCCGGATGTCAGTGCCACAGAGATTGCGTGGAAGGATGGCGCCTGTTTCTTTACGCTGGCCGGGATGCGCATGAAATCAGGAGCCCGTGCCCCTTATAACGTATATAACACACTATCGGCTTATGCGGCCCTGCAGGGGGCGGGCATTTCCCGGGGGAGGTTTGGGGAAATGATTGCCGGTTTTGATTACAGAAACCGGCGTGAGAATACCTTTACCATCAATGATGCCCGGGTGCAGCTGTTTCTGGCGAAGAATCCGGTGGGGTTCCAGCAGAAGATTTTCCTGCTGATGAAGGATCCGGAGCCGAAGGATGTGGTGATTCAGATCAATGACGCCAGGCTGGACGGGGAAGACGTGTCCTGGCTCTGGGATGTGGACTACCATTATCTTGCCGGCGCAAATACGGCCACGGTCACAGCAGGGGGGGTACGTTGCTACGATATGGAATTATGTCTTAAATATGACGGGATTGCATGCACATCCACTGGGGATATTCGACATACCGTAGAGGAATTGACGGTAAGAGGAAGCAAAAATTTATACATTATTACGAATTACTCAGGGCTGTACAGGACCAACCGGATGCTGGGAGAGCTGCAGTCCGCCGGGAAAGAGGGTGCGATGCCATGAAGCTTTCGATAGGGCATCTGTATCCGGAACTGTTCAATCTGTACGGTGACAGGGGCAATGTGCAGTGCCTGCTGAAGCGCCTCCAGTGGCGGGGAATAGACGCCGGGGTGACTGTGCTGCCGGCAGGGGAGAAGATTGATTTTAACGGATTGGATATCATCTGCTGGGGCGGCGGCTCCGACAGGGGGCAGGAGATGGCGGCTGGGTATCTGCGCGAAACCAGGGAGGATTTCCGGGGATATGTTGAAGACGGAGGCGTAGTATTGGCGGTATGCGCTGCCTTTCAGCTGCTTGGGAATTATTACAGGACGGAAAAAAGGACCATAGAGGGGCTGGGGATTCTGGATATCCGTACGGAGTGGAAGCCGGGGCGCCTGGTGGGCAATGCGGTGCTGGACAGCCCGCTTTTTTCCGCTCCTGTAGTGGGATTTGAAAATCATGCCGGGCGGACGGAAATTGGCGATTATACCCCTTTGGGAAAAGTGCTGTTCGGGTACGGCAACACGGGGAAGGGCGATAACGAGGGGCTTGTCTATAGGAACCTGATTGCCACCTATCTGCACGGCCCGCTGCTCCCGAAGAATCCGGAGGTCTGCGATTGGCTTCTGGAGAGGGCGCTGAGGCGAAAGTACGGGAAGGAGATTGTGCTGGAACCGCTCCCGGATGTGCAGGAGCGCAGGGTGAACCGGAATATCGTTGAAAGATTTACAACATGCCAGGCGGGAGACGGTGAGAAGGCCGGGAACAGGGATGTACGCGGCGGGAGGAGATGATCGCAATGGAAAAAAGCAGGATTCAAACGGGAAAACAGGAGATACACAATATGGCAGAGCAAGAGGAAAAACGCCTGATACAAAGCGGAGAAACAGAGCAGGGAAAAACGGAGGGGCATAGGGCGGACAGGCTGGCTGGCTGTATCATCATTGCCCTGCTGGCGGGAATGCTTCCCTGTCTGGATGCTGCGGCATGTGATATGGCAGAATGGGCGAACCCGAGGAACATTAGAACATGTTTGAATATCCAGTCCCGCCACCTGCCGGAAAGCAATTTTCAAACACATTCCGGTTCAGAAGAAACCGTGGAAACGAAAAACGGAATAAAAAAGAACGGAAATACAAAGAACGGAAAAAATGGAAAATTTGGAAGACAGGACTGGATTCCGTATCCCAAGTCCGATTTTTTCCGTCAGGCAGCCTGTAATATCTGGGAGAAGGATTGTCAGTTCATTACGGCGGACGAATACGCCGAGCTTACATCCATACAGATTGACACTTCCGCAAAAACGCTTTCTTTTCAGCTGAATCATGGCGCGGTGCAGACGATGTCCTATGGAGAAGAAATCAGGATGGACACTGCAGACCTGGCTGTTTTCACCGGGCTGGAGTGGATTTCAACCAATACGAAGCTGTATCCCGGAGATTTACAGGGGCTGGAGGGGCTTTTTGGTCTGTACGCACAGAATACCATCAGGGAAATGGCAGATATCATTCCTTATCCGGAAGCGATAACCGAACTGGGGATTGCAGACAGGGCAGCAGCCGGGGAAGCGGACGGCAAAGGAGAGAAGGATTTGGACGGAATAGAGCGTTTTCCGAATCTGACATATCTGTCTGCGGACTATGCGGCACTGGAAGATATCTCGGCGCTGCAGAAATTTCCCGGCCTGCAGGGCCTGATGCTGGAGGGGTGCAGCGCTTTGAGCGACTACAGCCCGTTGGCTTCGCTGGTCAATCTGGAATGGCTGAAGATAGCATCCGGTTCTCTTGAACATATTGACTTCGTCGGTTCCATGGGAAGGCTGGCCGGTTTCAGTATCGAGGGGAGCCGGGTGAAATCCCTGGATATGCTGAAAGGCTGTGACGGGCTGACATTTCTGAATCTGACAGACAACCCCATGATTGAAGATTATGCCGTCATCGGGCAGCTGTGCGGGCTGGAAGAACTGACACTTGAAATGGGGCATGGAGGGAGACTGCCCTCGTTTGAACGCCTGGTGAAGCTGGAGCGGCTTTCCCTGAAGGATGTGGAAGATTTATCTCCGCTGAAAGATGCCGCGAGTGTCATTTCCCTTTTTCTGGATCACTGCTCCGGAACACAGCTGGATGCGGTTGCCGCCATGCAGCAGCTGAACACGCTGGAAATACACCGTTTTTCTACAAAAGTGGAATCTCTGAGTTCTCTGACAGTATTGTCGAATCTGGTGTCACTTCATTTACATGACGTTGCCGTCAATGGAAATATCGAAGCGTTATTCGGCATTCCGTCTCTGAAAAGCCTGCATCTGGACGGGTGCAGGGTGGGGATAAACTTTGCGAGGCTTCCCGTCAATGAGAATCTGGAGATATTATCCATGAACGGAATCAGGATTACAGACGGTTCAGAGACAGAGGGGGAAGGTGGGAAAAATGGGGATGAAATCAGATTGTCGGAACATTATGAAATGTTTGACTGTTTTCCGAATCTGACGGAACTGTACCTGGAATCCCTGGGGCTGGAGGATATTGCTTTTACAGGCAGGCTTCCCCATCTGCGGCATCTGGATGTCAGGGACAATCCTGTGGCAAGCCTGAAGGAACTGCAGGGCCTGGAGGAAATCAGGACCGTGTGGTATGGGGGAGGGACGATTGTGTTCCCGTGAGGTATATGTCTGGAAGGGCCGTCTGGTCCATGCGTGTACCTACCCCGGGACTGCACCCCTCTGTGCTCGCCCAACGGGCATCTGACAAATTCTTACAGATCATTTCGGTGCCCTTTACCGCGTGGCGGAACTGCTGCCCAAGCCTACTGCCTTTGGTACTTTTCAGCAATGTCTTGGCTGTAAACGAGGCTTCAAGGGGGAATTTGGTTCCAGAAAGAGTTTACCAGGCATTCAAATATTGCGTATAATGAACATTCAGGGTAAAAGAAAGTGATTGTAATTCCCATAAATACTCCCTATAATAAAATCAAGAATGGAGGTGCGGAGATGGGCGCATTAAGAGGATTTCAGTAGATGTTTTGATGGGCGGACTGCACACCTACCTTGCTGATTTGGATGAGCAGGCAAAGGAACGTTGCCGGGCACTCATTCAACAGATGGCCGCTGCCGAGGGCATAACCGAGGACTTGAAGTGTCGGTCACAGTGGGAGTGGGTCAAAGCTATGAACAGTATCGCAGATCGTGCCGAGGAAAGTATCAAGCGTGAACTGATTTATACATGACTTTTACCCGGCATTTGCACCAGCGCAAAAGCGTACAGACTTCTGCAAGGCTCTCCCTATGGGCGAGACCTTGCGGGAGTTTTTGCTGTGCGCCCGGCGGCGCACAGCAGAAACTGCGTTTTCCGGAAACGCCGGGAACCGCCAGTTTCGAGCCTTTGTGGGAACAAAGGCACTGCTTGCAAAGTAGCGCACAACCGATTGTATGAACCTTGAATTATTTGTTCTTCTTTCCGTAAGGCGGTTGCTCCTCAGCTACCATTTGCATTTCCTGTTGTGGCTCAAAGTTATAAACAACAGATTTATGTTCCTGGGGTGATGCTTCATAAGGCTTTCCTTCTTTGTTATAGGTAAGATTGAATACAAGGTCGGAAAGCCATTTCTTGAACGAGGGATTATCCTGAAACTGTTTGAACAGTTCCATATTATCAGCCATGATAGCGAAGATGACCTGCTGCAAAGCTCGCTCGCTTTCAAGCCTTGCGCTCTGCTCATCAGAATTTTTCATGGCATTCTGATATTTCTCATCCCTGGAAACCATAGCAGGAATTTCGAGAATCTGTCTACGCACATTATCCGCATCGTTCCAGTTGATATTGCCAAACATATTGTTGAAATCAGACAGAATGACAGAAAGCAAATCCATCTCTGGCTCGATAATGTGACCGACCTTGCCAGCGGGGACTGGCGCAACCTCGGAATCAGAATCCTCCAACTTGATAGATATTGACTCACGCGCCTCATTGCGATAGCTTTCCAAATCGATTGCCTCAAGGATACCCTGTGACAAATCGTCCTCACGGGGAGAAGGCAATTTTGCTATCAGAAGATTGAGGAAAATAGAGAGCCGCTCCCAATCCGCATTGCCATAAGGAAGGATTGCACCGAGGAATCCATATGTACGGCAAAAAGCTTTTGCCGCGCTTTTGAATTTGATCTGATCATCCGTTTCAAGCTGTATATAAATAGCTGTACAGGCATCCAGAGTAGGATCAAGCTTATTACGGTCTGCGCCATTCAGATACAAGTTAACCAAATGTTCTACATCATCGCCAGAATATACCTGATACCCTTCCATCGTTGCCACAAGATCATAGAGTTTGTTCGGATCGGTCTCACCGGACAAAATCGTGGTGCGATAGTAGCGTGAGAAGGACTCTTCAATAATTTCCGGTTTATTAAAAGTTTCCCAATTTGTCGGACTATATCTTATTATATAGAAGCATATA
>OFFK01000286.1_pt1 | contig 44345 bp, 30 predicted proteins | sample 1521361 | NCBI WGS metagenome assembly OFFK01 (sample SAMEA3504096, study PRJEB24116) | mouse gut metagenome | biome: mouse gut; feature: mouse-associated habitat; material: faeces | place: Denmark | collected 2011 | reverse complement strand
AGTATTAGGAAATTACGCCACAGCGTTGCAAGTCGCCAGGAAAGAATGCGGAGCATTCCATAGTTTTGTACCGCCAAGGGCGGAAATGTATTTTAAACTCGTATAGTATAGCACTGTAGGGCAGAAGATGCAAGGTTCAATGTGATTGGTTTAGGGAAATCAAATTTTTGGCTTCCGCGCTTTTTGAAACGAGAATACGTTCTGTGTTGGTTCTTATGCAATATCAAATAGCGAATAATGTAATAGATTGAATTGTGCTGATGCACAAGCTGGTATATATGATATAATGAATTGGGAAACAATGTGAAAGAAGTGAAACTAATTATCGCAAGCAAGTTTGCGATATGCATGGAGATTAGTGTGAATTGTAAGCGGCAAAGACGGTAGCACCAGAAAGAGGAAGTGGAGGATAAACGAAAATGGAATGGACTGATGGAAAAAAGAGGTGTAAATGGGCGAATCCCAAGAACGATATCTACCTGCATTACCATGACGAGGAATGGGGGGTGCCTGTCTATGATGACCATAAGTTGTTCGAGATGCTTATTTTGGAGTGCTTTCAGGCCGGGTTATCATGGGAATGCGTACTGAATAAACAGCAGGCTTTCCGGGCGGCTTTTGACGGATTTGATATTGAGAAGGTTTGCGCATATGGGGAAGAAAAAATGGCGCAGCTGCATGAAAATCCGGGGATTATCAGAAATCGTTTAAAGATTAGGGCAGCAGTAAACAATGCCCGTGTGTTTAGGGGGATACAAGAGGAATACGGCAGCTTCTCCAATTATCTTTGGCGCTGGAGCAAAGGGGAGGTTATTTACGAAAGGGATAAGGCCAGTTCCCCCCTTTCCGATGCCATATCGAAGGACTTGAAAAAGAGGGGGATGAAATTTGTGGGAACGGTCATCATTTATGCCTACCTACAGGCAGTGGGGGTGATTTATTCCCATGAGGAAGGCTGTTTTTTAGAGCATAGGCAGACTACATAGAATTCAATCCCCAAAAACTTTTTTTCTTTTTTACCCCAAATGCGCCTAAATTGGGCGTTTGTCGGGTATTTACCCCATTTTGCGCGGTGAATTAATGTTCTATCTTCCCGAATTTGCGGTATATTAATATTACATACGGGAAAAAATTCTTTAGAAGGCAAGAAGGGAGAACAAAACATGACGGATAAGGTAATTGAAAACAACCAGGTGGTGATTATGGGGGAAATCGTCAGCGATTTTACTTTCAGCCACGAGATATACGGGGAAGGCTTTTATATGGTGGACGTCCGCGTAGAAAGACTGAGCGATTCGATTGATATTATTCCTTTGATGGTATCGGAAAGGCTGCTCGATGTAAATGGGGATTATAAAGGAATGTACATAATGGTAAATGGGCAGTTCCGTTCCTATAACCGGCATGAAGAGAGAAAAAACAAGCTGGTGCTTTCCGTGTTTGCAAGGGAAATCGACTTCGTAGATGAAATTGGGGAAAATACAAAATCCAATCAAATTTATCTGGATGGCTATATTTGTAAGGAACCCATTTACCGCAAGACGCCGCTGGGAAGGGAGATTGCCGATGTGCTGCTGGCGGTAAACCGCCCTTACGGTAAGTCGGACTACATTCCCTGTATCTGCTGGGGAAGGAATGCCCGCTATGCCAGCAGTTTTCATGTGGGGGAGCGCTGTGCCATCTGGGGCCGGATTCAGAGCCGGGAGTACATGAAGAAGCTGGACGAGGAGCATGCGGAAAAGAGGGTTGCCTTTGAGGTGTCCGTGAGCAAGATGGAACTTGTGGAGACGGAGGAGGAACAGCAACAGCCTCTGTAGGACGGCTTATTTTCAGCTTTTATTGGACAATGCCGCAGACCGGTCTGCGGGCTGCAGGGGGAAGAACATGGACTGAGGAAGCATCTACATATATACGGGTGATGGCAGGGGCAAATCCGCTGCCGCCTCTTCCATTTTGACAAAAATAAGCCAATTTTCATTGACAAAAACATAGGGCAATGCTATGATATTGAAAATAAGATAGAGGTTGCGTATTTTAAGAGTACTCCCCCGGATGTGGCAGGCACAGGGGAAGGGGAAGGAAAGGGACATACGCCGAAAGGACTGGCCTGCTGCGGGCTGGAGCCTTGGGTGTGCAGTGAATAACTGCATGACTGTCATCTGAGTATCTGGATGGGGCGCTATCGTATAATATCAGGAAGCATTTCGTGATATGGTTCGTCGGCGCATGGGTGTCGGCTTTTTTTTGCGGAAATAAGCCGGCGGGCAGGCGTGGTGCTGCTGAGGCAGCGGAATGGAGGAAAGAGTATGGCAATATTCACTGGAGCGGGAGTGGCGATTGTGACCCCCATGCATGGGGACGGAAGCGTGAATTACGAGAAATTTACGGAACTGGTGGAGTTCCAGATCAGAGAGGGCACGGATGCCATCATCGTCTGCGGGACTACGGGAGAGGCATCCACCATGAGCCATGAGGAACATCTGGATGTGATCCGGCACTGTGTGGAGGTGGTAAAGGGCAGGATTCCCGTGATCGCAGGTACCGGTTCCAACTGCACGGATACCGCCGTCTATCTGTCCCAGGAGGCGGAAAGGTACGGCGTGGATGGCCTTCTGTTGGTATCCCCTTACTACAACAAAGCCACCCAGAACGGCCTGTACACCCATTTCAAGAAGGTGGCGGACTCTGTGAAAACTCCCATCCTGCTGTACAATGTGCCCAGCCGCACAGGCGGCAATATTCTGCCCCAGACAATTGTGCGCCTGTGCCGGGACTGTGAGAATATCGTGGGGGTGAAGGAAGCCAGCGGCAATATCTCGCAGATCGGTCAGCTTGCCGCTCTTGCCGGGGGCAGCGTGGACATATATTCCGGCAATGATGACCATATTGTGCCCGTTTTGTCTCTGGGCGGCAAGGGCGTGATCTCTGTATTATCCAATGTAGCCCCCCGCCAGACCCACGAGATCTGTGCGAAGTTTTTTGCCGGGGATGTGGAGGGAAGCTGCCGGATGCAGTTGGAGGCCATGGAACTGTGCAGCGCGCTGTTCTGTGAGGTGAATCCCATTCCGGTCAAGAAGGCGCTCAATCTGATGGGCCTGGGCGCAGGTTCCCTGCGGCTTCCCCTGACGGATATGGAGGAGGAAAACGCGGCCAGGCTGGAGAAGGCCATGCGGGCATACGGCATCCTGGACTGACAGGATCCGGGGAACGGGAAATTTAGATTGACGCGGCATCGCAGGCTTGCCTGCGGTATGCGGGAATGGGGAAAAGGAAACGAAAATGATTCGATTAATTATGCATGGATGTAACGGCAAGATGGGCCAGGTGATCAGCAACATCGTGGCACAGGACCCGGAGGCGGAACTGGTGGCAGGCATTGATATGCGGGACGACGGACATAATCCCTATCCGGTATTCACGGATATAAGCGCCTGTGATGTGGAGGCGGACGCGCTGATCGACTTTTCGGCGGCCCCGGCGGTGGACCGGCTGCTGGACTACTGCGAAGCCCGCAGGCTCCCCTGCGTATTGTGTACCACAGGCCTCAGCCCTCGGCAGCTCGCAAGGGTGGAGGAGATCTCCCGGGAGGTGGCGGTACTCAAGTCCGCCAACATGTCCCTGGGTATCAATCTGCTTCTGAAGCTGCTGAAAGAGGCGGCCGGGGTGCTGGTTCCCGCGGGATTTGATGTGGAGATCGTGGAGAAACATCACAACCAGAAGGTGGACGCCCCCAGCGGAACGGCGCTGGCCCTGGCGGATTCCATCAATGAGGAGTTGGGTAATACCGGCGAATATATTTACGACAGAAGCGGGAGAAGGGAAAAGCGGAATAAAAAGGAGATCGGTATCAGTGCCGTCCGGGGCGGGACCATTGTGGGAGAGCATGACGTGATCTTTGCCGGGGAGGACGAGGTGATTACCTTTTCCCACAGCGCTTATTCCAAGGCAGTGTTTGCCAAGGGCGCGGTGCAGGCAGGCAAATTCCTTGCAGGGAAGCCTGCGGGCCTGTACGATATGAGCCATGTGATCGACGGACAGATCTGATGTTCAAAAGAGCCACAGGAGAAATATACCTGTGGCCTTTTGATGCTTAAAGATCAGTGTGCGCCGGTGCCGGTTCCGGTACCGCTTCCGGTAGTGCCCGTGACGGTGCCGGCATTGTTTCCGGTTGAGCCGTTGCCGTTGGTATTCCCGTTGCCCAGAGCAGGGTCGGACGTATCCCCTGTGTTGTCTCCGGTCATGTCATCGATGAGGTCATTTACCCCGCCTGTCACATCGTCGACGATGCCGCCTACGGTATTGCCCGCATCGTCTGCCACGTCATCTATGGCGCCGCCCACTCCGCTGCCGTCATCGCCTACGGTAGAGCCGTCCGTAGAGCCGTCTGCGGCACTGCCGTTGTTGCCGGCGTTGATGTCATCGCTGTCGCCCATGGCGGAATCCGTGGTGGAATTGCTGTTGTTATCGCCGGCTACAGACCCGGAAGTATTGCCGTTGTTACCGGCCACGGTTCCGGAATTGCCATTGTTGGCTGTGGAACCGGTATTGCTCTCGCCGGTGGTCTGGTTTCCGGCCATGTCGCTGGGATCGTTATTGTTATCCTTGTTTCTGGTACATGCTGCCGCCGTACACATAAAGGCCGCCAGCAGACCGATTAAGATAAGTTTTTTTCCATTAACTCGCACTTTCATCATAACTCCTCCTGAATGATTGTTTTTGGCTCTGCATATATTATGTGTATCTGCAAATGATTTATACAGCAAATCCAAAAACAGGAATTTTGATGTGCCTCGTTTTTAGACAATTCGCTGCAATCCAAACATTGCCTGTCCCTCATACTGACGACGGTAACCAAAATACATATCATTAGTATTCTGTATCAAATTCCACAAGTTAAGGATTTTATCATTCAAAAAGCAAATTCCTCAAAATCGTTGCGCAGCAAATTCAGGACTGTGTTATACTGAAACTGCTTCGAAGCAATAGGAACGGGAGGTGAACAGCGAACCATATGAACCACTACATTCTGATCTGGTCTGTGTGTACCTTTGTGGAAAGCCATGTACAGGAGGAAATTCCTATGGAAGAGTTTGTGCGTCAGACTGGTTTTTCTCTGGCGCATATCAGAGATGTGTTTCGAAAGTGTACCGGAAAGTCACTGTCCCGGTATGTGCAGGAGCGCAGGATTGCCAATGCCGCCCAAGAGCTTCTGGACACGGACAGAACAATCCTCGATATCGCCGTAAAATACGGATTCTCCGGAAGAACCGTATTCTCCCGGGCTTTCAAGCGGCATACAGGGTATACGCCTTACCAGTTTCGCGCTGAGGCGCCTGTGCTTGCCCGGGTGAGGCTCTGCGCAGGGGTATACGGCGCGGCGCTTCCGAAGAGATGGGATGATGACAATAACAGCGGAACTACAGAGATAGTCTGCTCAAGAAAAGAAAGTTGCGGAAACAAAATGGAAAAGCGGGATAATGCAATCTTATACGGTGTCCCCAAAGTAGCTTATGGTCAGGACGGATGTACCCCCTTTCCCATGTGCATCCATTCCTGCGCAAAGTATCTTGGGCTGTGTACTGACTATACCCGGGCCATGGCCGAAAGCGGGGCAGCTTTTCGGTTTGCATGGAACGCCGCCTGCTGGGACGGCGGCAATGTGGATGCCATCTTCACTTTTGACGATTCCGTAAAGGTGTTCCGCTGCGGCATGCGGGCCATGGAACGGGGGTTTAAGTTCATGGGCCGCACACAGAAGACGAAAAAGGAAGATTTCATGGACTTTATATGCAGGGAGATCGATGCAGGGAACCCGGTCATCGCTCTGGGCATCATCGGCCCGCCGGAGGCCTGCGTTATAACCGGTTATCAGGACGGCGGCAATGTGCTGATGGGCTGGAATGTATTTCAGGAATATCCGGAATACCAGACATGCGTCCGGTTCGGGAAAAACGGCTATTTTATGACCGGGGACTGGTGGGAGAATCCCGACACAACCGCCCTGATCGCCACCGGCACGGAAAGCCTTCCTCCTCTTACTCCCAGGGAAGTGCTCCAAAATGCAGCGGAGGCTCTGGAGGGGCGCATGTGCGGAACCTATGCCAAAGGCATCATGGCCTATGATGCATGGAAGAACGCTTTGCTGTGTGACCGGGACTTTCCGGACGATGCTGTCTTTTCTCTGCTGGTGGAGCGCATGATGTGCCACGGCGACGCCATGGACTGCCTTTCCGATGGGCGATGGCATGGGGCAAAGTATTTGCGCAGACTGGGAGAACAGTACCCTGCAATGGCTCCCGGCCTGAATGCCGCCGCAGGGGAAATGGAGGGGATAGCGGAAATCATCTGGAAAGAGATGATCCCCGTTCTGGGCAGCTGGGAGCGGGGAGAGGTCCAGATGCGCCGGATGGCCAGAGCAGAAAACCGCCGCTTGTTCGCCGGACAGATTGAGCGGATGAAGGCTCATGATGAGCGGGCGTATGGCTATATCTGTGAATTGCTGGATGATAACAGGTAGCCCTCTGCTGTGGCTGCACTGAACCTATGCAGCGTTATGCAGGGGTGGACCGGCATTGTGATGCACACCGTCTGTCCACAATAAGGGATTCGGATCTGATGGCCGCCATGGATCACGGCCGTTGGTTCCATTACTAGAGCGTGTTTGAAAATTCATTCTCGCCATCTGCCGCGGTAACCGCGTCCCCGCATTTGCGGTATCTTTGGCTCAAATTCAGGTTACATAGCCCGCTATGCGCCCTTCATTTGACCTGAATCTCCCACAAATTGTGACGCACATCTGGCAGAAAGCAATTTTCAAACACGCTCTAGTACCCCAATGCATGAATCCTTGAGCAATCAGCACCCGCTGTCCGGACCCCACAGGCAAAAAGCCCTCCCGCCTGCTTTCTGCCCCCGCGATCCTGTTTCATGTCCTATAGTATACAAAACTGCCGGGCCTTAAACCACATGCGCCCGACAGCTTTCTTCCTATTTCTCCTGTTTCGGCGCTTCCGCTTTGCCGGTTCCCTTCCCTGAAATCTCCTCCCGCTCTTTCGCAGCGGCCTTCTTATCTTTCGTCCCTGCCGCCCCTTCTGCCTTCTCCGGAGCCTTCTTCTCCTTCTGCGCCTTTTCCAAAGCCTCTTCCTTTGCCTTTTCCAGAGCCTCTTTCTCCGCCTTCTCCAGCGCTTCCTTTTCTTCCCGCTCCTTCCTCAGCTTCAGCTCCTTCTTCTCGTTCTCCTCCCGCTGCTTGGCCTCGGAGAGCCTGCTGCTGATCCGGGTGAGGCGGTAGATTTTCTTGATGGCCGCATCGTCCAGCATATCAGCGGACATGCGCCACTCCCAGTTGCCTCCAAGGGTGGAGGGGTGATTAATCCTGGCCTCCGCGTCCAGCCCCAGGTAGTCCTGGACAGGAATGACGCAGGTATTGGCGCTGCTCATCATGGCCATGCGGACAAAATCCCAGTATTTCTCATCGTCAGGCGTGGAAGCGTTGTCCATGTACTCCGCGGCGAAGTCCTTGGACTCCTGGTCCAGCCCCTTGTACCACTGCACCAGGGTCTCGTTGTCGTGGGTGCCGGTGTAGACCACGCAGTTCCTGTCGTAGCTGTGGGGCAGGTAGTCCGTCTCCTCCCTGGGGTCGAAGGCGAACTCCAGCACCTTCATGCCGGGATATCCGCTGTCCTTTAAAAGCTGCACCACGCTGTCCGTCAGGAAGCCCAGATCCTCCGCGATAATCTCCTTGTCCCCAAGCTGCCTGCGCAGGGCGTGGAACAGCTCCATCCCCGGGCCTTTCTCCCAGTGGCCCCGCTCCGCGGTCTCATCCCCGAAGGGAATGCTGTAATACTCGTCGAAGCCGCGGAAATGGTCTATCCGCACCACGTCATAGAGCTTGAAGCAATGATCCAGCCTCTGGCACCACCAGCGGAAGTCCGTCTGCCTGTGGTAGTCCCATTTGTACAGGGGATTCCCCCAGAGCTGTCCTGTGGCGGAGAAAGCGTCCGGCGGGCAGCCCGCCACGGCGATGGGCTGGAAGTCGGCATCGAACTGGAACATCTCCGGATGGGCCCAGGCATCCGAGGAATCGAAGGCCACATAAATCGGAATGTCCCCGATGAACTGTATTCCGTTATCATTTGCGTATTTTTTCAGTTTCTTCCACTGGACATGGAATTCGTACTGGAGGTACTTGTAAAATTCGATGTCGAAATAGCATTCCCTCCTGTAGTAGTCCAAGGAGTAGTCCCAGCGCTTCTTGATGTCCTCGGCCCATTCCTCCCAGGCGGCCCCGTCAAAGCGGAGCTTCACTGCCATGAAGAGGGCGTAGTCCTCCAGCCAGTCCGCATTCTCCTGGACGAAGCGGATGAAATCGGGATTCTGGGCGATATTGCTGCGCTCGTAGGCCAGGTGCAGCAGGGGGAAGCGCTCCTCATAGATCTTGCCGTAGTCCACCTTGGCAGGGTCGTCCCCGAAATCGCAGGCCGCGCATTCCTCCTCGGTCAGCAGGCCCTCCTCAATCAGGACCTCCAGGTCGATGAAATACGGGTTCCCCGCAAAGGAGGAGAAGGACTGATAGGGAGAATCCCCGTAGCTGGTGGGCGACAGGGGCAATATCTGCCAGTAGCTCTGGCCCGCCTCCTTCAGCTTGTCCACGAAATCATATGCCTCCTTGGAGAAGCAGCCGATGCCGTACTTTGACGGCAGGCTGGCAATGGGAAGCAGAATACCACTTGCTCTCTTCATAACTATTTACCCTGTCCTTTCTTAGGAATTTCTTTCACAATTCCCTGCGTTCCAACGCACGTTTGTATCCTGATTGATTACGGCTCCCCTTTCGGGAAAGGGACTGATGCGTCACGGGAAACCCGAAAAAAGGTATGTCTGTACAGCGGCATCCTCAGCATGGAAGTGTTCCAGAGCCTTCGGAAATCCGCGTTCTCCACTTTCCGATTGTAACCATTCCCGCTGCAGTTCGACAGCTCTGCCAGAGAGTCCGCCAGGAAAAGGCCTGACTCGTCATAGCCTACTACAGGAACATAGTGCAGCCATTTCCTGCCGGGATATGTGCGGATGAGAACGATGGGAGGGGTCCCGCCGGCAATCTCCCTTTTCAGCGCGTTCAGGTTTCCGGTGCAGTAGACCGCTTTCAGGCCCTGCCGGGCCAATAGCTTCTTAACGCCCCGCGGGTACACGGAACCGTCCCTGCGCCTGCACGGCATTTCCCGGTACAGCCCCTCACCGGACGCATCCTGTCCGAAATGCCGCAGCACGAAAGCGGAGGCATAGGCGGAGCACTCCATGGCTGACTGGAAATCGATCCGGTTCGGGCCTGTCGGCAGGAACCGGGACGGATAGCATCTCCGGGCAAAGCACGGGCGTAAAACCCCCATCAACAGGCAGTCTACTATCGTGATGACCATAACTGTCTGTAGAACGGCTGCCGCCAAAAAACGGAGAAAAACCGGATTGCTGAGCATTCCCATGAAATCGGCCCTCCTTAAGCCTCTATGAGGCAGCGTCTTCCCCCGCCCCTGTCTTCCCCAGGAGCATGCCGCTGCGGGCCGCCACCCGGATGGGTCCTTCCGGCAGTTCCACCTGTCTGCGGCAGTCCGCTTCCAGCCCGTCCGCCAGAATCTCCCAGCGCCCCGGTCCCGGACCGTCCTCAAGCCCCGGGCTTTCCTCGGCCCACATACTATCCTCCGGCAACCCTACCGCGAAGTCCTCCTCGGAACCGTTATATACGATGAACAGCTCTTCCCATGGGGAAGCCCCGCTGCCGGGATTCCGATCTGCGCCGCTCCGATTGTCCACCCGGAAGGACACCACGCCCTCCCTGTGTATTTCCTGGCAGCCGATCCGCTCCGCCGCGGAGGGGGATTTGTCGCACAGGCCCGGCAGCTTCTTCCGCAGGCGTATCAGTCCCCTGTAATACTCCACCAGTTCACTGTACTCCGCCGCCCTGCTCCAGTCCAGCATGTTCAGCTCCGGCGGGGCGCAGTAGCTGTTCTCGTCCCCCAGCTTCGTCCGCCCGAACTCCTCCCCCGCCTGGAGGAACAGATTCCCCTGGCAGGTGAAATAGATCAAGGCAGCCAGCCTGTTGGCGGCAAGCACGTCCTCGTACCCCGCGGAGAAATCCGCATCCTCCCCGTGCATGGACAGCACCAGCTTATCCCAGAGGGTGAAATTGTCGTGGGCCGACACATAGTTCACTATCTGGCCGCAGCTTTTGGGCACATATCCGGCCCCGCCCTCCCGCCAGCCTGTCACTCCCTGGAGGACAGCCTCCTCGAACCCCGTCCCTCCGTTGACGAATCCGGGAGCTGTCCCGTCGAACACGCTGCCCTTGATGGCATCCCTGGTATCGTCGCAGAAGATGGCGATGCCTTCCTGCAGCATGGCCACGTTCTTCTTCACCGCTGCTGTGGTCCCTTCCTCCATAGGGGAAGGCCCGGCGCTCCAGGGCTCTCCGTAGAGCAGCTTCTCCCCGGGGCCGAATGCCTCGTCCAGCTCCCTGCGGATGCGGTTCATGAGCTCCACGGTCATCAGGCCCATAAGGTCGAACCGGAATCCGTCCACATGGTACTCCCTGGCCCAGTACAGGACGGAATCCGCTATGTAATTGTCCGCCATGGCCCGCCCTGCCGCGATGTCGTTGCCGCAGCCGGAGCCGTTGGACAGCTCTCCGTCCTCCCCCCGGCGGTAGTAATAGCCCGGAGCCGTCCGCTCCAGCCAGGAATCCCCTCTGTGGGTGTGGTTGTACACCACGTCCATCACCACCCGCAGGCCCGCCCGGTGCAGCGCCTGTATCATCTCCTTGCACTCCCTGATCCTCACCGTTCCGTCACTGGCGTCCGTGGCATAGGAGCCCTCGGGCACATTGTAGTTCACAGGATCGTAGCCCCAGTTGAACTGCCCGACATCCACCGCCTCGTCCACAGACCCGTAGTCGAAGAAGGGGAGCAGGTGCACATGGGTCACGCCCAGGCTCTTCAGATACGCCATGCCGGTAAGGGACGGGCCGTTGGCAGGACGCAGTCCTCCCTCGGGACACAGGCTTCCTGCAGCACCCGCGGCATCTGCGGAATGCGGGCTGCCCCCAGAGCCTCCCGCCCCGATGCCCTCCACCGTGAACGCCTTGTACTTCCCCCTGAAAGCTTCCGGCACCCCGCTGTCCGGGTCGTGGGAGAAATCCTTGATGTGCAGCTCGTAGATGATGCGCTCCCCGCATTCCTCCGGGGCCGCATCCGACGAAAAGCCCGGCGGATCCGTCAGCGCCAGGTCCACCACCATGCTCCGTGCCCCATTGCAGCAGCAGCCCACAGCGTAGGGGTCGGCTGTCCGCCTGTCCTTTCCCTCCGCCCGCACTACATAATCGTAATACATCCCGTGAAGGCTCTCCGCAAATTCCAGCACCCAGACTCCCCTGTCCTGAGGCTGCAGCTCCTTCTTCAGCCAGGCTTTGGAAGAGCCGCTATGGTACAGCCGCAGCTCCACCCGCTCCGCCATGGGGCTCCACACCTTGAACACGGTGCGCCCGTCCCTGCAGACCGCTCCCAGGTCTTTCCCGTCATACCCATATCTTTCGTCAAATTCCCTGCTGTAGGCCAAAGCCCCGTTCCGCTCCATATAGTCTGCCAATCCTCATTTCTCCTGATTCCGGCCCGGCTCCATGCTGTCCGCCCGGTTCCGGTTTTACGCGCCGCTGCCGCTTTCCCCATGGCCCCGCGGGCAACGGCACCGCAGGCCATGGCCGCCCGTCCATCCATGCGCCCGTTACAGGCCGTCCGCTCCTCCCGGACAGATTCCATCCGCCCGGTTCCGGCGCTGTCTCCAGTTTACATCACTCCACCCGCAAAGTCAATCGCCGCGCCGCATCCACAGGCGATTCAGCCCCCTGTCCTGCCCCTGTTCTTCCGAAACTCCATGGGGCTGCAGTTCACCGCCTTCCGGAAGACGCGGTTGAAGTAGTAGATGTCATTGTACCCGGAGGAAAAGGCGATCTCCGTCACGGAATCCGAACTGTTCAGCAGCAGCTCCTTGGCCCGCTCGATCCGCACCTGCTGCAGATAATCCCCGAAGGAAAGTCCCGAAAGCTTCTTGAAGATGATGCAGAAATAGCTCCTGCTGCAGCCGATGTATTCCGCCACGGTGCTGGTGGAGAGATCCTCCTCCAGATGCTCCTTCATGTAGATGACGGCCTTCAAAATCCTCTCCGCGTCGCTCCCCAGAGACCGGTCTGCCATGCTTTCGTATACTTTTGACCGGTAAGACGAAAGCCACTGCACAATCTCCTCCGTGTCGGAGAAAAGGGGCACCATGATCTCCGGCAGCTCCAGCATCCCCTCCAGCTCCCCGATATACCGGGCGATCATCATCTCCAGCCTCCGCACATTGGACGCCTTGGGCTCCACCTGCGAAATCAGCTCCTTCAGCCGCTCGAAGGCCCCGTCGGAGAAGAACCAGTGCTGCGTCCTGCACACCTCCCAGATAGCCGCCAGCTCCTCCCCCATCTCCTTGGGAGGCAAGGCCTTGTTATTGCGCTGTTCGTATTTCTCCAGAATCCGCTGGAGGATGGCGTCCCCATTGTCCAGCTCCATGGAGGTCTTGGAGATATAGTCCAGGCCCCCCAGCCGCAGGGTGGCCTGGACATAGGAGAAGTTCTCGAAGAAGGACAGCACCACGAACTGCACCTCCGGCTTGATCTTCCGGCACTCCTCCATGAACTCGATCCCGTTCATCTCCGGCATGTCGATGTCCACGAACACCAGGTCCACCGGGTGCTCCCGGACGAACTGCAGGGCCGTCTTGCCGTTCTGCACGTCCCCCGCCACCACCATGCCGTAGGCCTCCCAGTCCATCAGGGACACCAGGCCCCGCCTGGCCAGTTTGTCGTCATCCACTATCAGAACCTTGATCATGTATGCTCCTTTGCTATCCGCACCGGAATGATGATGGTCACCTTGGTGCCCCTTCCGATTTCGCTGTTGATCGTCAGGATGGACTCTCCCTTATAGAAGCCCTCCAGACAGTGGCGCACATAGCGCAGCCCGATTCCGGCCGTATCCCCGTCTCCGTTGTTCTTGTAGCAGAAGGGGCGGTTGAGCTGCTCCAGCTTCTCACGGCTCAATCCGCTGCCGTGGTCCTGGATGGTGATGACCGCGCAGTCCTTTCGCTCATCCTGGAATATCCGGATGTCCACCACCCCCATATCTCCCAGGCCGTAGCGCAGGGCGTTCTCGATCAGGGGCTGGAGCAGCATCCGGATCGTCTCCGTCTCCAGGTACTCCCCCTCCTCCACCTCCATGGTGGCCTCGAAGTCATACCGCTGCCGCTGGAGGTTGATGTACTTCTGCGCGATCTCCACCTCCGTGCGCAGGGTGCTGCTCTTCTCCTCCTTGCCCAGGTTGTAGGCCAGCAGGGACTTGAAGTCCGCCAGGAACCTGCTGATGGACTCCTGGTGCTCCAACTGGGCCATCCACTGCACGGAATTCAGGGTGTTCAGGAGGAAATGGGGATTGATCTGGTACATGAGCTTCTCCCGCTCGGTCTTCTGCCGCTCCTCTTCCTCCGTCTGCACCTTGGTCAGGAGGTTCTTGATGTCCACCTTCATCTCGTTGATCTTGTGCATCAGCTCCCTGAATTCCCTGACCTCCAGGTCCTCGCTGACGGGCTCCAGCTTCCCCTCGCCCACCTCCTCGATCGCCTGTTCCAGAGATTTGATGGGGCGGCCCAGCATGTTCCTGGTGGCCAGCATGATCAGCAGGGCCGGAATCGCCGTGAGCACGCACAGCAGGAAAATCTTCTCATACCATGCGATCATTTCTTTCAGGTACTCTTCCTGGGGCACACCGTTCACATAGATGAATCCCATATCCGACCGCTTTGCCACAAGATAGTAGTCCCCGAAGACTCCCGAAAAGCTGCCGTCCTCATCCAACGCCAGATTCAGGACCTGTTCCCGGGCGAACAGGTCGCTGTTGGAAAAGAGCACCTTTCCGTTTTCATCCAACTGCATGGAAAGATAGGAAGCGCCCCCCCCTGGGCGCATAATCCTCTATATTGGATTTCATCTCGATGTAGATGTCCAGGGTCCTGCCGTCAAAAGCCTGGCGTTCCTCCAGCAGGGAGACTACAACGATCTCGCTGCTCTTCCTTTTGGATTTGTGGAGGGCCTGGAACTGGTTCTCCCCGATCTGCATCACGCATCCGGCGGCAAAATCCTTGTCCTTGAAGGCCACGCTGTCGAACAGCTCCTCCTTGGTGTCGCTGTCTATGTATATGGCCAGGTTCACATAATTATTGATGAAGCCGATGGAGACGATCTCATTCTCCAGCTCCCGCCTGCGCTGGTATTTCTCGAAATTGTTCTCCGAATACAGGTAATCCTCCAGCATGGAGCCGATGCTGCCGTCCTCCCCCATCTGCTGCATCATGCGCACCATGGTGAAATAGCAGAATTCCAGATGGTCCATCTCGTTGCTCATGTTGGCCATCAGGGAATTCTCCAGGCGATGCTGCTCGACGGACTGGATGGTGATGCTGGAGACCATGTAGAGGGAAAGGATGCAGGCCACCAGTCCGATCATGCTGATCAGGAGAATCCGTCCCTGCAGGGATTTCGTGATTTTTTCCCTCATCATATCCAGTCCGTCCTGACGGCAATCCCCAGCTCCTCCAGCTTCCCGCAGGCCATCTCCACGATCCCGTCATAGACCTGTTCCGGGTCGTGGCAGTCGGAGCCTACGTACACCGAAAGCCCTGCCTCTCTTACCTTTTCCCAGAATCTGTCGAGGGGATATTGGTAGCGCTCCCCCTCCGAGAACTGTTTCTTCCCTCTGCGGAAGCCATTTGCATTGTACTCCAGCGCGAAGCCGTATTTGGCCGCGCCCTCCACGATGATGTCGCAGGCCCTCTCGCAGTGCGCATCCCAGGGCAGGTCGTTTAAGAAAATCAGGTCGGGATGTGCGGCGTACCTGAAATACCCGGTGCGCATGGCTTCTACGATGTTCGCGGCGTAGATCTCGTAGTCCCGGGTATCCGGCAGCTGGTAGACATTGATCAGCTCGCCGTTCTCCTTTTCATAGAAGTGCTGGCCCAGCAGCAGATAGTCGCAGTCCTCCCGGGATAGGAGCTTTTCATAATAGGCCCTGTCTTCCCGGACATACTCGCCCTCGAAGCCCCGGGTGATTGTCAGGCTGTCGCGGTAGGCCTCACGGAGGGCAGTAATCTCCCCCAGGTACTCGTCCAGCTCCTGATAGGGCATGCGCAGGCCGAATCGGTCGTCATAAAAGGGCATGTGGTCGGAGAAGCCCAGCTTCGATACGCCTGCCCTGACGGCTTCTTCCACGTATTCTTCTGCGCTTCCTCTGGCATGGCGGCATCTGTCACAGTGAGTGTGGTAATTTACACGTTGGATTGTTTTGGTCATGGTCCTTCTCCTTTTTTCTGGTTGGGATTGCACGTAAAGGAGGTTCCGGCCGGGGTATCCCCGGGCATTGTCCGGGGCATCCCAGGGCATTGGCCGTGATTCCCGGCGCCGCAAGAGCCTCGCGCCCCGTCGCGCACCCGGAACCGGAGCCCTGCACAATGCCCCGGATGGGGATATTATATCATATCCCGTTTTCCCCGCACAATAGGAATGGAACAACCTTTATAGATACATCCGCATTTCTCTTTCCAGGAGGGCGTCCGTATGCGTCCTGATGATAATCGGCGTACCGTCATGAGTGAGACGTCCTTCCGATACGCCCACCATCTCTTCCGTCAGAAGGTTCTCATAGCTGCCGTCCGCCATGTGGGCGGCTATCTCTCCGGTGTAGCCCTTCAGGCTGAATATCCCCACCACGCACTCCTGTCCCATCTTGCACCACAGATACGCTACGTCCTTGTCGTCATCCCCGAAGCTGCCGTAGATGCCGTCTGCCGTAAGCTCTGTCCTCTTGATTTTCGCGCATCTGGCGATGAAGCCGGAGATGTCCTCCCCGCCCGAGAAATCCGTGGCGTCTTTTTCGAAGATGCTGGGCCTGTGGGAAAGCATCCTCTCCTGCCCCGCGTATACGAACGCGGTCCCCTTCAACAGGAAGCTTAAGGCCGTCCAGTTCAGGATGGACTGCTTATCCTCCACATGATGGGCGATCCTGTCCTGGTCGTGGTTCTCCAGGCAGCGCAGCTTCACGAAATTCTCCGGGTATGTCCCTTCCTGCTTCTCGATCTCGTCCAGGTACAGGGACAGCGGATGCGCGCCCTTTCCTTTCACATAATGCAGGAAGGAGGGCCAGATATCATAATCATAGCAGATATCGAACACATCGTACAACTGGGAATCCGTGGCGCAGTACCCTCCCTGGCTGCGGATGAATTTGATGAAATGCTTCTCCGTGGACTCTGCCAGCCAGATGGCCCCGGGCCTGACCTGCTCCACAGCTTCCCGGGCCTGCCTCCAGAATTCCACGGGGACTCGGGGCGCCACGTCGCAGCGGAAGCCGTCCACCATCTCGGCCCACATCTTCAGGGTGTCGATCTGGTACTGCCACAGCTCTTCCTTGCCATAGTCCAGATCCGCGATGTCGCTCCAGTCCGGCACCAGAGTCACGGTGTTCCCCTGTGCGTCCCGCTTGAACCAGTCCGGGTGATTCTCTATCAGCCAGGAATCCGGCGATGTGTGGTTGTACACCACGTCCAGGATGCACTGCATGCCCCTTTTGTGGATTTCGTCCGTGAGGTGCTTAAAGTCCTCCATGGTGCCCAGGGCCGGATCCACCTTCCGGTAGTCCTTTATGGCGTAGGGGCTCCCGTCCCTGCCCTTCCGGTTCAGGACGCCCGTGGGCTGTATGGGCATGAACCAGATGATGTCCGTGCCCAGGGCCCGGATGCGGTCCAGGTCCTTCTCCACCGCCGCGAATGTCCCCTCAGTCGTATGGTTCCTGACGAAGAGGGAATACATCATTTTCTGTCTCAGTTCAATATTGGTATTTGCTGCCATATCGTCCTCCGCCTCTATCTGTTTTTTTTAATAGAATCCCCGATACACGAACGGCGGCGGGATAAAGCGCCCCGCCGCCTCGTCTCAAAAATGCTTATTCGTTCACGGCTGCCGTGACTTCATCAACGATTTCCTGGCCGCCCTCAGCGTACCACTTGGTCACGAAGTTGTCGAATTCATCGATGGGAGCCTGGCCCAGGATGATCTTCGCGAAGGTCTCCTCCTCCAGCTTCTGCAGGTTCGCCCACTTGGTAGCCATGGTGTCCGTCTGGCCGCTGAACGCATTGTAGATGGGCTCATAGCCTTCCTCCATGAGAGGCCTTGCGCCTACCATGATGGATACCAGACGAGGGATGTTGGAATCCGCGATTTCATTCTCCAGATCCCAGTACTCCAGAGAGAAGTCGTCCTTGGGATCCTTCTTCAGCACTTCGATGGCATCCAGGTCGCCCTTCAGCAGCTTACGGCCGGTGGTGTCGATGTCTTCCTTCTTCACCTCGCCCATGTTGAACTTCTTCAGCCACTCGTAGGAATACTCGATTTCGTCAGCATTGTCATACACGTTGAACAGAGGATACACGGCGGAAGTGGAAGTATCCGCAATCTTGCCCTCGTTGATCCAGTCCTGCTCGTAGGCGATCAGGTAGTTGATGATCTGCACTGCCGCTTCCGGATGCTCATAGCCCTTGCGGACGCACACATACTGGGTGGTAGGATCGGACATGGGAGAGTAGAACTTCCCGTCGCCTGCCAGAGGAGCCATGTAGGCTGCCCATTCCTGGCTGCCGTCCAGGGTCACGCTGTCCACGGTATAGCCGCACCACCAGGGTCCGAAGAATATGCCGGCCCTGCCTGCGGTCACAGGCTCAAGGGCATCGCTTCTTACGAACACTTCGGGGTCGATTACGCCGGCAGCATACATCTCAGCCAGCTTCGCCAGGGCCTCCTTGGTCTGGGGCTGTACGGAACCGTACTCCACCTTTCCGTCATCGCCCTGGAGCCAATACTCGGGATAGGACTCATAAGCGCCGAAGATGGGATCCAGTCCCCAGCGGTTCTGTCCTACGGCAATCAGCTGGTCGCCGGAAGCAGGGCCTACGATACCGATCGTATTGTCGCCGCCCAGCTTGGCCTCCACGAACTTCTTCGCCACATCGAAGACCTCGTCAACGGTCTTGGGCACTTCCAGTCCCAGCTCATCCAGCCAGTCCTGGCGGATCCACATGGTGTTCACGCCGCTGGCCGTCAGGTTGGGCGCAGGGATGGCATACATCTCTCCATCCACGGAGATGGCATCCATCAGGGCATCGCCGCCGGAATGGACGTACTGCTTCAGCCTGTCGGAAGCATACTCTTCAAACGCAGCCGTCAGGGGCTGAATCTGGTCGTATTTCAGCATGGCCAGGTACTGGGTCTGGCCTACGTTCATTGCGTCAGGCAGTGTGTTGGACGCGATGCACAGGTTGATCTTCTGGCCGAAGTCCGTGTTGGAGCAGATCCAGTCATACTGCACATCGATATTCAGATCCTCTTTCAGCCACTGCAGATAACGGCTGTTCTCAAGAGACTCTCCCTCCCCGAAAGAGGTATTGGGATCCAGGCCGTGGCCCATCTTGATGGTAACGGTCTCGGCAAAAGGCTGCAGGGCTTTGGAGTCACCGGCAGCCGCCTCGCCGCCTTCCCCGGAGCCTTCTCCCGCCTCAGACTCCTGCCCGGCATCGGCTTCCTCGCCGCTGGCCTCCTCGCTGGACTCTTCGCTGGACTCCTCGGGAGCCGCGGAAGACTCGGATTCAGGCGCGCTGCTGCTGCTGTCTCCGCCGCCGCATGCAGTCATGCCCAGAGCCAGGCTGCCGACTAACATGAGTGACAAAAGCTTCTTCAATTTCATAATACTTCCCTCCATTTTTTATTTGTATTTTCATCGGGATTCCTTCTAAGGACATATTATCCCTTCACAGAACCCAAAGTAATACCTTTGACGAAATATTTCTGCAGGAACGGGTATACGATCAGCACGGGCACCATGGCGATGAAAATCTTCGCCGCGTCCAGGGACTGGTTGTTCAGCTTGGAGGCCGCCGCAATCTGCTCCGCGTTCATGGTGGAGTAGTCCAGGGTCACCACCATCTGCTGGATGTAGGTCTGCAGGGGATAGCTGGCTTCCTTGGTGCTCAGCACCAGGCCCTGGAAGAACTCGTTCCAGTAGCCCACGATGGTGAACAGCGTGATCGTGGCGATGCTGGGCTTGGCCAGGGGCACATAGATGGACGCCCATATCCTCCAGGGGCCGGCTCCGTCCACCAGCGCCGCCTCCTCCAGCTCGGAGGGGAGGTTCTTGAAGAAGTTCATGGCCAGTATCACATTGTACACCGGAAGCCCGCCTGCCAGCACCAGGCCCCAGATATTGTCAATCAGCTTGTAGTTGCGCATGGTCAGGTACCAGGGCACCGTACCGCCGTTGAACAGCATGCAGAAGATCAGGAGCCACATGAACATGTTGCGCTTGGGGAACTGGGCCTTGGTCCTGGAAAGCGGATAAGCCGCCATCAGGATGCACCCCAGGCTCACCAGCGTCCCCAGCACCACCCTGCAGATGGAGTTCCAGAAAGCGCGGAAGAAAGCGCCCTCGCCTACAATCTTCTTGTAAGAGTCCACATTGAAGCCCACGGGCCAGAAGGATACCAGTCCCGCGTTGACCGCGTCCTTGGCGCTCAGGGATACGCAGAGCACGTACCACAGGGGCAGGAGGCAGAGCAGGCCGATGATCACCAGTACGATGACATTTATCACATCAAATATTTTCGATCCTACGGAATTATCTTTTATATTCATAGCGCCCTCCTATTCCAGTTCCGCTCATTTTTAGAATAACTTATATCCCGCGAACTTGTCGGCCATCCAGTATCCCAGCGTGATCAGCACGAAGCTCACGACCGACTTCAGCAGACCTACCGCGGTAGCCAGGGAGAACTGCAGGTTCACAAGACCGGCTCTGTACACCCAGGTGTCCAGGATGTCGCCCGTGGAGTACACCAGCGGATTGTACAGGTTGAAAATCTGGTCGAAGCCCGCGTTCAGCACATTGCCCAGGGACAGAATCGCCAGCAGGGCCACTGTCATCTTGATGCCCGGCAGGGTGATGTGCCAGATTCTCCTGAAGCGCCCGGCGCCGTCCACCGCCGCCGCCTCGTACAGCTCAGGGGCGATTCCCAGCATGGTGGCCAGATAGATGATTGCGTTATAACCGAAGTTCTTCCAGATATCCGTTCCGATTACCAGGGGCCGGAACATGTTCTCCATACCGAAGAAGTTCACGCTGTCCCCGCCGAAGAAGTTGATCACCGAGTTGATGGGGCCCACATAGCCGAAGATGTTCAGCACGATCTTGGCCAGGATGACCCATGACAGGAAATAGGGAAGATATACGATTGTCTGGATAGGCCTGTACAGTTTCTGGATGCACAGCTCATTCAGCAGGATTGCGAACACCAGCGGTACAATCAGGTTCGCGATAATCTTGCCCAGCGCGATCACGATGGTATTGACCATGACCTGTCTGATGTCGCTCATCTGGAACATGTACTCGAAGTTTGCGAATCCCACGAACGGCGACTTCCACATGCCCAGCCCGGGGTTGAAATCCTCGAACGCCATCACGATGCCCACCATGGGCACAATGTTGAAAAGCACCAGCCAGATAATTGCCGGTATCAGCATTATGTAATAATGCTTCAGGAACTTTTTGTTGAACATATTCCCGCCCTCCTTCAAGTTTATGAAGTTTTTATTTGTTGATAATGCAGATTTTATCATTTTTACCAAACGCTTTCTATGTGATATTGTCAAAAAATAAAAGTGATCCATTTCCAATTTCGACTGCTTTTATCGGAAATATGATCACTTTTAAGTCAGTTTTGTAAAATTTGTTATTTTTGAAGAGAACATTTTTCATGCCGCTTTGGCAATATGCTGTCCTACCAGATGAAAAGCTCCCTGCCGTTCAGCTTCATTAACGCCTCCAGGAAATAGTAGTCTCCGTAGATGATGGAGAACTCATGCTCCTGGTCGTGGTAGGCCGCGGTGCATTTCTCCAGGAGATTGTCCTCCTCCTCGTTCCAGCGCACCCGCTCCTCCGCCAGGGCCCCCAGCATCTTCAGGGCCGCTGACAGGTAGATCCTGCTCTGGCGGCCTTCCTTCAGCTTGGCCAGCTCTATCAGGCCGCAGGAGGCGATGGCAGCCGCCGTGGAATCCTCCAGCGCCACGTCCACAGGCTGGCGGAAGTCCACGGGGATGAAGCCGCTCTCCGGGATGTTGGCGATGAAGTAATTCGCCACACGCTCAGCGGTGGCCAGGTAGGCCGGATCCTTGGTGTGCAGGTGGCTTAATGTAAAGCCGTACAGCGCCCAGCTCTGGCCTCTGGTCCAGGAGGAGCCTTCCCCGAAGCCCTGGCCGCCGTAGCTTTTCACCATTTCGCCGGTCTCTAAGTCGAACTCCACGATGTGGTTGGAGGAGCCGTCCCCCCGGATGAAGCTCTTGCCTGCCGTATCGGCATGGCTCACGGCTATCTGGGAGAACCTGGGGTCTCCGGTCTCCTCGCTGGCCCAGTACAAGAGCGGCAGGTTCATCATGCAGTCGATGATGGCCCATCCCCTGTGGTCGTCCGGCCCCCAGTCGTTCCAGGCCCGGATGAAGTTCCCCCGGTTGTTGAAGCGCCCGGCCAGGTTCCCGGCGGCCAGCAGGCCTCTGTTCCGGGAGGCGGGATTCTTGGTCACGCGGTAGTCCGCAACGGCCGTGGGGAGCCACCGGAAGCCGTTGTCGTGGTCGAGCCTGTTGATGTCCATCAGGCAGGCGTCCAGCTTCCGCTCGTTGTCCTCGGCAATCTCCTTGTAAAGTTCCTTTCCGGTCAGGGCGTACATCTGCCACATCATGCCGCCCCAGAAGCCGTTGGTCCACCAGCCGATCTCCTCCCCGGACTTGTCGTCATGGACGCCGTGGAGGGTGGTGTAGGGGATTTTGTCCTTTGACCGCTCTGCCACTCTCTCCAGCTTGTGGGCCACCCTGTCCAGGGTCTCCTGGGCCCATTTTGTCTCTTTTTCGTTTAGCTGCATTGTCTCCTCTCCTTTCTTATATCAAAGATACCTATCCATCCATTGCCAGCGCTGTCATAACAGCATCTTCAGACCACCGCCTCGACGATTGTCCTGCCATCCATCAGAAGCTTTTGCACGCCTGTCTTCTTATTTTTACTGAAATTGAAACTGACCATATAACCCTTAGTCAGATGATAATCGTCCAGATAGCCAATCAACTGCCGTTCCCCACGACTGTTGTACTCATTCCCCCGCCAAATTTTCATCTCACAGACATACTGCTCCCCCCGGTAATCAATGATGATGTCCGTCCGCCTCATGTCGCGGGTTCTGGCTTCCACGTAGTAATTGCCCGCCCCATTGATGATGGGCTTTAAGTAGAGCAGGAAAAACCGTCTGCCATTTTCCTCCAGAAACGACTCTTGCGCATCCGAGTAGATGTCCGTAAAGGACTCCACGAAGCGTTCCAACACCAGCTCCATATCCAGATGGCCATCGCGGACAAAACGGTTCCGGTCTTCCTCAGCGGCTCTGTAGATTGTGCTGTTCAGCATCTCCTCCGACAGAAACAGATTATAGAGCCTGGTCTCAAAAATCCGGTTCGCTACCGCTACCGCCCCATCGCGGCTTTTTATCATCCCAAACATTCTCCCGATATCCAATACACGGTTGTCCGTATTGAAGACAAATTTCTCGCCCCTGAACAGGATTGCATAGAAGGTACGCTTCAGCTCCGGGAAATCCTCCAGCTTCTTCACCATATCGTCAAACAGCGGATTGGACTCAGCCAGCAGTTCTTTGACGGCCTCCGTCACGCCGTTCTTCGTCCATGCGGAGCATCTGTCCGGAAAGCCCTCTTTTCCCGGAACGACCATATCCATAAGCTCGCATAAGCGCGACACCAGAAACGGATAACCGGAGGTGTAATCATGGAGCAGGCCTGCTATCAGCGGAATGTCCATGCCAACATGATGATTCCCCTCATACTCCGCCAGCATCCCCGCGATGTCCTCTGCCGAAAAGCTCATATCCAGAGCCAGATTAGCCGCGATGTTCCAGGGACTGTTGTACTGATGCTCTGAATTCTGCCGTATCCGCAGCTTCAGGTTCCGGACATCATAGACTCCTGCCAGGATGACAGACTGGAAAGCGGGCTGTCTCTTCCTGGCCAGGAACTTTTTCCGAAGCAGTCCCAGAAAGGTGATGAAAATTCCATGGTTGCCCGCCTGATCCACCTCGTCCACCATCAGCACCACCGGGCGGTCCGCCTCGCCGCACATCCTGGAGATAAAGCCGGACAGCTTCATCATGCTGTATCCCTGCGGAATCTCTTCGCTCAGCTCCCGGCATTCCCTCCGAACCGCTTCGGAGATGCCCTCCACGCCCTCATAGCAAAGGGCATCATTCAAAAGCCCTAAAAAAGTCTGGCAGAAAACCTCCTCAGAACGGCACAGTTCATCCCCTATGCCCTCGAAGCTGATGGAAAAGACGCTGTAATGTCCCGACAGCTTTTCGGCCAGCAGATTCATCATTGTCGTCTTTCCGTACTGTCTTCCTCTGTTTATGGTGAAATACTGTCCTTTGTCAACCATCTGCACGATTTTCTGCAGACGGCTGTCCAGATTGACCATGTAATGCTCCTCCGGATAACATATGCCTGCCGTATTAAAGCATTTTTCCATATTCTTGCCCTCACCAGCAACTCCGTGACTACATCTTATACTGCCTAACGATTTCACTTACCGTGAAACCAGACTGCATAACGCTGACTGGTTCAATCGCATGATTACATTAGGCAGTATTCAGCGTTATGCAGTATAAAAATGTATGATTTTATTTTAGCATAGATTTGCGGAAGTCTCCACTCAAATTTTTCCATGTGCCGATCTGTTGTCGTCCCCTCAGTGCCGCACCGAGAAATAGTTCATCAAGATTCCCTTGATATGGCTGTAGCGCCTGGCGTAGGAATTCTCCACCCGGATCAGCTGCAGACCGTGGGCCGCACAGATCTCGCTCTTCCTCCTGTCTCTGCTCAGCACCACCTCATCCTCGAAGTGCTCCTTGCCGTCCAGCTCGATGGCCAGCACCGGGCGTGGCTCCTGGCCCTGCTTCTCATAGACCACGAAGTCGAAGCGGCCTGAACGGAACAGGTCGCTTTGGTCCATGTCCTCCGCGAAGACCTGGGAGATGGGTACCTCTTTCTGTATGGTGAAGCGGTTCTGGGACAGCCAGATGTTCTCCAGGGCGTGGTTCAGGTTCTCCAGAAAGGCCTCCTCCGTGGCGGTGCTGAAGGGCTTCACCCCCAGGGCCCTGGAATTCGCCGTCTTGCGGGTGACCCGGGTCTCGCCGTTCTTCTTCACGTATTCCACCAGCTCATACAGGTCGTCCTCCGTGCCCTGTCTGTGGAGCCTGGCAAGATTCGCGGAGTCGGAGAGCAGGATGAGGCGGTCCCTGGCCCGGGAGGTGGCCACGTTGATCAGCTCCTTATTGTTCTTCAGCCATTCGTAAGTACCCGCCTGGGTCTGGTCCGTGATGGCGGTGGAGAACAGCACCACATCCTTCTCGTCCCCCTGAAAGGCATGCACCGTGCCGCAGGACACATGGGAAAGCCCCTCCCGCTCCAGGGCCTCCTCGATGAGCTTCCTCTGGTTCACGAAAGGCGTGATGACCCCGATGCTCTGCTCCCTGTGGCGCCTGGCATAGCCCAGGATTTCCTCCACTTCCCCGGGGGCTGTATTGCGCAGGGCCTCCCCTCTGTTCTTCACGTCCACGTACACCAGCGGGCGCGGCTCTTTGCTCTCGGAGCAGATCTGGAGCCTGGCATTGTAATACTTCTGATTGTTGAATTCGATGATCTTGCGGTTGCAGCGGTAGTGGTTGTGCAGCAGCACCTCGTCGCTGACCGCATCGCAGGCCAGGAAGGTCTTGTAGATGGAATTTTTGCAGTAATCGTACTCCTGGGCCACATTGTACTTCTTCCGCAGCTTCCGGTTGGGTACCTCCTCTAAGAGGATCACCGGGTTGAGCTGCTGGGGATCCCCCACCAGCATCAGGCTCTCCCCCCGCAGGATGGGCACCAGAGATACCGCCGTGTTGCACTGGCTGGCCTCGTCCATGATGACCATGTCGAACATGGGGCCCGGCTCCCCCAGCCTGTGGGCGGAGATGCAGGTGGTGATGATGATGGGGAAGATTTCCTGAAGCTTTTTCACATTTGCGGTCTCTGTCAGGTATTTGGAAAAAGCGGCAGTCTGCTCCTTTTCATCCGTGTCAAAGAGGATTTCACGCAATTTAGCATATTTCTTATCATCCAGTTTCTTGAGATACCGGGCAGATGTGTAATAGAGGTATTTACGCAGCTCCTCCAAATCGTCGTACAGCAGGGCCAGGGCATCCCCGTCCGTAATCTCCCCCATCTGTCCGATCCGGTTCTGAATCTGCCTAAGCTGTCTGCCCTGGAGATCCGCCTGGAAGGGCAGCATCTCCAGGGACATCTGCATCCGGCTCTGGTACTCAAGCATCCGGTTCAGGGTCTCGCGGCGCTCCTTCAAGTCCAGCATTTCCTCATATCTGCGCAGCAGGTTGGACAGGTCCTTCGCTCGGTGGGCCCTGTCGTCCTTCCTCCGGTCCAGGGTACCCTCGAATACGGTAATCCCCCGGGCCTGTTCATACAGTTCCCGGATATACCCTATGGCCTCCCGGACCTTGTCCACGTTTCCCAGCCGCAGGACGGGGAATGGAATCCGCTTCCCCTGATACTCCATGGCTGCCAGCTTCTCGAACACCGTATTGACAGGGTGATTGTTATAGGAAGCAAAAAGTACCGTCTTTTCGTTGAAAAAGGCGGTGACAATGGTGTTGAGGATGGTATTGGTCTTCCCTGTGCCGGGCGGGCCCTGGATGTAGGCCACCGGGTACTTCATGGCATTGTGGATGGCCAACAGCTGATCCAGATTGGTCTGGCGGCTGATCAGAGCTAAGGGATAGTTCTTCCTGCGCAGGGGCCTGTCCAGCAGGTCTCCGAAAAAGGCCTTCAGGGGCACCGTGGCCCTGTCCTGGTTGTACATCCTGATGATGGCCTGGTATTCCGTGTGGAGATCCAGGGCGATGTCCATGCCTAAGCCGATGATGTAGGGCATGTCGTCCACTCCCGTCACCCGGCTGCTGCGGCGCATGACGCAGTCCTTGATTTTTTCCTGGTTCTTTTCGAAATCCTTCAAAAGCTCGTATTCGTCCCCGTCCAGGTATCTGCGGATATTCTCCTTTACCTCGCCGTAGCTGTACTCCGTGCAGATGGTGACGTCCTCCTCGGGCCGCAGGAGGCGGCTTTTCACGTCCAGCTGGAGCTTGCGGCAGGCCAGCACGTAAAGTCCCCTGGCCGTGTGGATGCTGAGCACGTTCATGGCAAGCTGCTGGATGGAAAGCCTGGTGGCTTTTTCCTTTTCTTTCTCCGTCCTCCTCTGGAAATTCCGGACAATGGTACGGAACTGCTCTCCGTCCAGCGGATAGCCCTCCCCGGTAAAGCTCTCCCTGTCCAGGTAGCGGACCAGGGCGAAATCCGAACGATAGGGCACGGTGTCCATGCGGTTGCACATTTCCAAGTAATTCAGAATCTTCAGGTTGGGCGAGTTGCGGAACAGGGATCCGTATCTGTGGGGATTCAGGTAGATGTCCTCCACCAGCTTTTCATTGACAGGCTGATAAGACCCCTCCACGATCTGAGAGGCGAGAATGGAATCTATATAGATGGTGTCATAGCTCTCCGTGGTAAACCGGCCAAGGTGCAGGCCGTCTACGGACAGGGTGCACTTTTCCGGATTCAGGCTGCGGATGCCGATCCAATACTTCGTGACCTGAACTTCTCTGTTCCTGTACTCGATCTGCAGCCATTTTCCCTCGTGGATGGCCCTGAAAATGTCACGGCAGATATTGTTCATCGGAATGCTCCTCTTCCATGGAATGCCCTTCTTCCATTGGCTCCCTGCACCTCTTTATACATGTTTTTGCGGTTTGTCTCATGGCCGCCGGGTCTCCCTCCCTTTCAGAGCGCCGGGAGAGCGTTCTCTTCGCTTAAAGCTTGGCTACATATTTGGCGCGGTCATCCACGGGAAGCTTCAATGCATCCATGGCCTGCTCGGCTGTCCATTTCATGCTGTCCATCAGGTTCTGTATGGATGCCAGGATGGCGTTTTCTCTGCCCTCTGCCCTGCCTTCTGCCCTGCCTTCTGCCATTCCAGATTCTCTGCTCTTGTTTCTCTCTTCCTCGATTTCTTCCTTCATAAGCGCTCGTAGTGCATCACACATGGCAAAATCCCTCCTTACCTCATCGTAGACTTTCTCATTCGCAGAAATGCTGACCTGCAGGACTGCCTCCACATTGTCCCTGTCCCCCGGTGCCGTCAACAATGCCGCCTTGCCTATGAAAGTCCTGATATCTTCCTCTCTGGCATTTCTGGACAGAATGCGCAGCCCGCTGTGGGCCTTAGGGCTTAGCTGCCCTGTCACCACAATCTGTGTGGCGAACAGCACATTCCCCTCTATATAGTATATTCCCGGAAAACGCTGTTCAACTTTAAGTCCCGCTTTTTTCAAAGCTTTCAGCAATTCCCTGGGACATCTCTCCCGGAAAATCGATACTGTCAGCTCTTCCGCGGGAACTTCGTCCACCGTCTCCCCGAATCCTTTGTACAGACATGCATATCCTATCGTCTTGTAGTAGTCGTCTATGGACAGCCCGTCCTCCGGGCTTTTGTACTCTACTACATTGTATCTTTTGAAAATGCGCCCGATTTCGTTCTCAATGCGTACATCCGCCAGCTTCTTGATAATTAACAGATCCATCTGAAGCGGCGCTTTGCTCAGGTTGTATTCCCGCTGGAACGCAAGCACGTCCTTGTCGGAAATCAATTCCAGCTCCGCCGCACTGTAAAAACCCGGGTGCCATTGGATTGTCGCCTTTTCAAAGTTCAACGCCACTGGCAAGCACCTCCTGTCTGTACTTCCATTCTACCATCCGGCCCTTGAATATGGCAAGCCTTTACGGCGTAAATTTCACTTAAATTTCACCTTGATTTCAACAAGCATCCAAAAAGGCCGGCCCATGAAAAAGCCAGCCCAATCGCTATAACCATACATTTTCACCCTGACACAAATCCACCTCGTAACGTTCCGACTCCCGGCGAATGCCCTCCCGGTTCCAGCCTTTCAGCTTCACATACATCCGACAGGGCGCCTCCAGCACAAGCTTTGTCAATTTCCCCTGTGCAAGCCTTGCGCTGACCAGGAGACCGCCCTCCGTCCGCAGGCCACGGAAAGCCACCTCCCGGCGCTCCCAGCTTTCCGGAATCGCGGGAAATACCTCAATGACTCCCTCTTCCCCATAAAGCAGCATCTCCTGTAAGGCATCCGCGGCGCACATATTCGCCTCCAGCGTAAACGGATGATAGGTAAACGACGAATACCCCTCCGCTTTCTGATCCCCGTTCAAATGGAAGCCGTTGGGGGAACAGAAATTGCGCCAGAAAATCCCCAGCTGCTCCGCCGCTTTCTCCCCCTTGCGGGCTATCGCATACAGCTCCGCCATCCAGCAGAAGCTGAACCCCACCCACATGTCAGTGCCCAGCTCCTCCAGATTCCGGATAGTGGCCTCTATGATACGGCGATGTCCCTCTGTGTCATATCTCACCAGCCGCAGGGGATGAATCGCCTGGGCATGGGAATGATGGCGATGGGATTCCGCCAAAACCTCATCCGGCGCAATCATCAGCACGCCCCTCTCATCCACCGCCAGAGCGGGAAGCTTCCCTCTGACATGCCGCCACCATCTCTCTTCCTGCTCCAGGGCATTTCGTTTTTCCGCACAGGTTTCTACGTCTGATAGTTTTTCCGCATACCCGCGCAAGGTTTCATAGAAATAGTGCAGAAAAACCAGATCATAGTTGCTGTTGGGCGTCACGAAAGCCTCCAGCTCATCGTCATGTATCTCCGGCGAACTGGAAATGGGAAAACGCAGCAGCCCGTCCTCTCCCTCCTCCAGCAGCGCTCCGATGCATTCTGCCGTCTCCTTAAAATAGGGATAGGCCCTCTCCGCCAGGAAACGCTCCTCCCCGGAATACCGATAGTAAGGAATTGTCTACAAATAACTGATGCAAGTTTATAGCCGTTTTCGTTGTATTTCTGGGCTTTCTCCTAAACAAGTTGCATCAGTTATTTTCCGACAATTCCTAATCGTCAAATGCTTTACAGAGCCACATCTGGTTCGCAGGAGAAAGGCTGTACATCGGCCATCCGCCCAAAGCCTTCCCGTCAATGCTCATCACGGCCGGCAGACACAGGCCCTCCGTCTCATAAAAACTCCTCGCGAGGGCCCGGGCCGGCTTCCTGCGATTCCACAAAAAATCCACAGAACTCCGCCCCTGGGCAAGGTGATTGGCTTTCAGATAATGATAATAGCTCATCTGTGTGTTCAGGTCATTGTGATAGTCCCCCTTCCAGGGCGGAAGCGCGTCCTCATCGGCCGTCCACACCCCCTGCAAAGGCATGGGATAGCAGCCCTCTCTGGAACAGGCGGCCAGCAGATAATTGCTGATATACCAGTTCCTCTCCATGAACCTGTCCGGCAGCGAGATGCTGCTTCTGCCCCAGAATTCTTTCCACCAGCCCCTGTGCTCTTCCAGCCATCCCTCATACCCCGGCACCTCCAGCAGCTTCTGTTCTGCCTGTAAAACGGATTCCTCCGGCGAAACGAATATGCGATATAAAATATCTGTTTTTCCATTCTTTTCCCGAATGGCCATCACTATGCCATAGGAAAACCCTTCGCTTATTTTCTGCTCAAAGGCTTCCAGATGACAGCCATCCCCGCACTCTTTGCAATACCGCACGGGTGCTTCATAAAAGACGCTTTTTAAGCTCCCGCGCGACACCCCTTCCCCTTGTTCCGCGGATTCCGTCTCTCCGTCAGAAAGCCTTCCAAATTCCGGCGATTGCAGTTCCACCGAAAAAAGGGCCCTGGGCATGTCCACGGAAATCATGCCGATTCCTTTTGTGGCATGGACAATGCTTCTGATTCTCCGGCTTTCCGCCTTTTCCGATTCCAGCACGAGCTCCGCTTCCCCGTCAGAAAGCCGCAGACAGGATTGCGTTTTCTCATATCCCTCAAAGACAAGAATGATTTTTCCTGCCGGAAGCTTCGTGGGCAGCGGATGTTTATAGGGATTGTTAAAAATCCTGCGGATTTCATCATTGTCTCCCTCTTTTGCCAGCCGTGCCAGATTCCGATAGGTAAATTCCGGACGCTCCGTCCCCGGAGCCGGCGTCGTGTCCCAGATGTCCGTCCGGTCCAGACTGAACCGCAGATGCCAGGGACTGCCCCATATCAGGCATCCCGTCTCCCCGTTTCCAAGGGGAAGGGCGCTCTCCCAGCAGGAAATATTTTCCTGAAATCTCAATTCATGCTCCATACTTTTCGTTCCTCTCCATTTCTGCCCTGTTCGGGCCCACGCAGCCAGACTGCCCGGCGCTTCCTCCTTCTTGACGGCTGCCGCACACAGCTCCGATTCCCGACAGTTCTCCGCCCGCATCCGTAAATTCTCTGGCACTGTTCCGGCATATGCCGCAATCCCCGTTCCGCTCACGGGTGAGACATCAGCTCATCCCTCTAAATACAGCCCGACACTTCCGAAAATGCCGGAGGGCAGACTGGAAGCGCTTCCTCTGGTGCCCAGGGGATCCCATGCGAATTCATTGGCAATCAGGTTGCAGCTGTAGATGGACAGGATATTCTTCCCCTCCCGCAACGCCCGGGAAATGTCGAACCGATAAGGCTTCCATAGCTTCTGCCCAATCTTCTGTCCGTTCAGGAATACTGCCGCGCACTCCTTCACCTGGCCCAAATCCAGCCAGAGCATCTCCCCTTCCTTCAATGCCCTGTACTGGAATTCCGTCTCATATCTGCCATATCCCGCGTACCAGCCAAGCCCCATTTCTCCCCAATCCTTCAATCCCGTCCTACAGGCGCGCACACGCACGGTCACAGGAGAGCGGACACCGTACTGGGGTGCCATGGAAGAGCACTCAATGGCAAGGATACCAGGCCCCTCCTCACATCCTTCCACCGGAATCCATCTCTCCTCCTCACTGGCCGGTTCCGGCATGTGCTCCGTCACAGCCTCAACCAGCCGCCCGTTCAGGTACAGCGCATACTCCCCGTTCACCGGTATGGGCCTGCGCACCGCCGCTGTCCCCACAGGAAGCACAAAGCGGAACAGCCTGCTTCCCACATGGTCATACAGTTTCGGACCATGCTTCAGGGATAGCACTTCCCAGTCCCCGTCGTCAAAACCGGGCTCCATCCAATGCTCCCACACCGTCGCCAATTGCTCTCCGTCTTTGCTTTCATAGAGCAGTTCCAGCGTCCTGCACACCGGCAGCGGCATGTCCACATAGGCCGACTTGTCTGTGCCGGCAGATACGTTAATGCAGACAAAACCGTCTTCTCTTTCCGTCCTGTCCAATCTCCCCTCCGGGCCCTCCGGACAGGGCAGAAAGCGGAATTCCTTAAGCTCCTGTACCATGGGAAGCTTCCCCCACTGAGCGGATGTCAGCACATGCTCTTTTCCGAAAACCGCAGAATCCGTCCCTCTCTCCGCTCTGCCCTCCGGCATCACTGTTCCGGCTCCCGCTCCGTCCTCCGGCATCAACGCTCCGGCTCCCGCTCTGCCCTCCGGCATCAACGCTCCGGCTCCCGCGCCCCTCTCCGGAATCCTCTCTTCCGCCAGCACGAAATAATAGATTTCCTCCGGCTCCGCCAGGAAGCACACTTCTGTCCGCTCCCCGTCCTCCGAAAATTCAGCCGGGAAATGCCGTCCCCTACAGTCCAGCAACGCCCTCTCCCGATTTCTGCACCGCACGGAAACCCTATATTCGCAGGATTCTTCCCCTGTGTGGGACAGCAGATACAAATCCATTTCGCCAAGCCGTCGGTGGGCGGCGTCCAGAGCTGCCTTTTCCCCGCTCTCCACCAAAATGTCCGCGGGCATCAGCCGGCGCAGCGTCTCCACCAGCTCCTGTTCACCCCGGAACCGATGCAGATGCCCCTCCAGCCTCTCCATGGCTTCCGCCAGCGCCGGATCTCCCGCCCCGTTCTCCGCACTTGCCGCCGGGGCGAACCCTTCCGATGCCAGCACCTCCAGGCCGCCCTCCGCCAGCTCCAGAATCCTTTCCGCATCCGCCAGCCTTATGGTGGACATATCCGGCAGAACCAATGCCCGGTAGCTCTCTTTCGCCACCGCCAGGCGGCCCTTTTCCAGATTCCCTTCCGCCAGCGCCACATCGTCCACGATATCCATGTCCATCTGCTCTCCCATGAGCACATCCACGATACGGTCGAACTGCGCATACTCCTGTTCAGTGAGCCCCCTTACGCTCTTCTCGATCCCGCAGGGGGAAGTGCGGCCCCGTCCGCCCCGTCCCCTGGCCTGCCAGCTGACAATGGGGTAGAACACAGCGATGTCCGCCACATGCACTGTCTTCCGATTGATATAGCACTGCAGATCCGTCATGGCCGAAATCTCCTCATACATCTGCCAATAGGGATTACAGGTGAAAAAGCTGGGCGGGCATTCCGCCTTAGGGCTCTCCACCGTCTCAAAGAATCCATGGGGCACCAGCAGATTCACCCCCGCCACCGCCAGCTGATTATAGGCTTTCTTCATGGCGGCCGGCGTACATTCCCATCCATCCAAAATCCCCAGCGCCTCGCATACTACCATCTCCCTCCCCGTCACATGTGCCACGCTGACAGCGGATTTCAGACAGCTGTAAGGCTTATATCCCAACAGGCTGTCCACCCCCACCCACTGCTGGGCACGCAGCGAGCGGAAGAGATTCCCGCAGACCGGCCACATGCCGGCGTCCTCATGGGTATGCCCGGTGAGCGCGATTCCATGTTCATCGCACCAGCCCGCTATCTGTCCCATGAAGCTTGACACGAACATCCTCGTGACTACATCCCAATAGTCACATCGTATCCTGGGTGTCTGGATGTCCCCGTCGAAGAACAGATGGGGCAGCTTTTCCACGATGTCATAGCCTTTCTCCTCCCGGAACACCGCCGGCAGACCCTTCGTCCAGGTGAAATTGCCGCTGGCATAAGGGCTTACCTCATCGTAAAAAACAGAGGGAATCGTCTCCCCGAAGAACTCCCCCAGATGCCTGTAATAGGCCTCGTGGGTCAGTTCTATGAACTGTCTCGTCACCTCCGGGTTCAGATAATCCACAATGCCGCCGTTCCCCTGTCTCAGCGCGGAGGGATGCCTCGTGCGCACCGTATAGATCACGAAAGCCGTCCAGTCCCCCGGCTCCATCTCCATGCGGAACACGCCGTCCCGGCAGCTATAATCCTCCACCAGCCGACAATGTTCGAAATCCAGCTCCTCCTCCGAGCGGTAGGGCGCATACCCGGCCACCAAGATGTCCTCTTTCTTCCCCCAACCCAGGAAGCCCTCCTCCCAGCGGTCATATACAAAGCTTCCGTCGGCGCGCCCAATCCCTATAGCAATGCCCAGGGCGCAGTTCTCACGCTCCTTCGTCAGCCGCCCGCCGGCATTCCCGCTGGACCAGTTGAACTCATCGTACAGATGAATGAAATAGCCCTTTTCCCTGGCCTGCTCTGCCATCTGGCGGAACGCGTCGAAGTAGCGCTCCGTCAGGTACTCCCGCCTGTCCATTCCGAAACGTGGATGGGGCATGGCCTGGAAGACTCCCTTCCTGGCCATTTCCTCCATCTGGGATGCGTAAATCTCCCCATCCACCTCTCCGTTCAGGAACCAGAACGGGGTCTGGGCACAATCCCGCGGCGGATTGAAAAAGCCTTTCCAAAATGCTGCTGCGTCCATTTTCATGTTCCTCCTGTGGTAAATTTCCAATGATATTATCTCTATAAAACCAGAAACCGGGGACTTTGTCAAGACATTTTACATTATCGGGGACTGCCCCTCTGGCATACCGCAAATCTCCCGGCTTCTCCACAGCAACTGTCATATTCCGTCAGGACGTCCTGGGCCATGTTCCATATTCTGCTTTTCAAATCGCGCGCCCTCTACGAGACCACCGCCATTTAAGATACAAATGCCATTGCACTAACCGGGAACAAATTTTACAATAGATTTTTGAAAATAGAATGCAGAATTGGATTTTTGACAGCAGAATGGTGAAGCGGGCACAGGCATCTGACACGACGCCATGGGGATAATGCGGCGTCCACCGCCCGCGTTATCCCCGTGTTATGGAAGGGAATACACTTCCCAGCAGCAAGCTGCGGGGAATTAGCCCCTGAGAGATTCAGCAGGGCGTCCGTCCCCCTACCCGCTCTCCCAGCCGCACTTTCGTCTCCCATCCCTGGCGGGAGTGATCCAGGATGTCCCTGTCCGGCACTGCCGCTCCCTTTTTCGTCATCAGGATGACCGTGGAGCCGCCGAACTCGAACCTGCCCTTCTCCCATCCTCTGCGGACGGCCTGGCCCCGGGAATGGTTCCGTATCCGTCCCACCAGCATGGCGCCCACCTCCATCTGAATCATCTCTCCGAAATTCTCAGACTGTAGAACGCAGTATTCCCTGGTATTCTCCTTGTAGATCGGGAAATGGTCGTTGGCCACCGGATTCACCGTGTGCAGAATGCCCGGAATCCATCCGATCCCCGTCACCTTTCCGCTGTCCGCATAAATATAGCGGTGGTAATCATCCACGCACAGCCGGAACACCCAGACATAGCCTCCCGCGTATTCCCTGGCCAGCTCCTGATCCTCAAGAAGGCTTTTTGCTGTATACCGTGTATTTTTAATCGAAAATCTGCTCTTTTTGGTTATCCTGTAGACACTGACCCTGCTGTCACAGGGGCTGACCAGCGCGTCCGGGGACATGTCCACCCTGCGCACGCCCTTCGCCAGCTTCCTGGTGAAAAAATCATTATAGGAGACATACTCCTTCTTCTGATACTCGTTCCTATCGATGGCATGGCTGCGAACGAACCATGGAATCAGGATTTTGGAAAAACGGGAGTCCAAAAAGGCCCCCCCAACCTCCGAAAACGCCGGAGACACCAGCGGCTTCAGCAGGAGCCTGCCCAGCCAATGACAATACAAACCCTCCAGGATCCTGTCCTGGAGGGAGCCGGCTTCCACGATATTGCCCTTTCTGTCCACTACCACATGCATACCCTTCTCCTCATATCTTTCTGATAATTCCTAAAGGCAATGTGCCATCCACAGCGTCAATAGCGGCAGCGCCGTGCCGCGTCATCACAACTCAGCTCCTGATTCGGAACAGTCTCATCCACCCTCTCCAGGCGAACAGGATCACTGCCACCGCCAGCGCCACCACGGCCACGATCAGCAGCACCTCCTTCACGGAAGGCTTCCGCAGCTTGAAGTCAAGGACGAACAGAAAGCCCACCAAAGCCACCACGATGTGCAGCGCCACCAGGAACGCGAAATGGGTGGGGAACAGCGGCGAGAACATGAACAGAAGCGGCAGCGCGATAGCCATGGACGTAATGGGCAGCCCCTGATAATACTTCCGCGCCCCCTCTTCTTCCGCCTGGCGCTTCGCCTCCATCACATTGAAATACCCCAGACGTATCAGCCCGGCCAGGCCGTACAGGGCCAGAATGACCATGCTTACGATATGATTCATGCCCAGCTTATAGCAGATGACGATAGGCAGGGCCCCGAAACAGACGATGTCGCAGAGAGAATCTATCTGTATCCCGAAGCTTTTCTCATCCTCCGTCCGGTTCTTCTTGGTCCTGGCCACCTTTCCGTCGAACATGTCGCAGAGCCCCGAAAAGGCCAGAAAGAAAATCGACCACCGCAGCTGCATGGACGAGGCGCAGAAAATCCCTGCCACTGCCGAAATGAAACTGATATAGGTAAGCACCACTGTATAATCATAAAATCCTATCACAGGAATCCCTCCTCATTTTGTCACACATCTTCCCCGGCCATGTGCTGACAGCAAATGTTTCGGCCATGAGCATAAATCGAAAAAGACATAGTCTGTATTTTATATCGGCTGTTTCCCCCATCCGCTTTAGCCTAGTGCCCCCTGTTTCTTTTCACTGCTTCTCTTTCTGCAGAGATAGTATACCTGGGCCACTACGGTAAAAAGCGCGCTGATCAGCAGCTGGCTGTAATACCCAAGCCCTCTGGAAAGGACCATGGCGGGCAGCAGCGCCGCTCCAAAGACCTGCGGGAATATCCGCAGAAACAGGGCCTCGCTGATTCCCATGCCCCCCGGCAGCGGCAGCATGTCGACGGAGACGGAAATCACCGCCTGCAAAAACACCACATCCCATATCCCTGTGCCCGACAGGCCAAACGCCAGATACACCGTCCACGTCACCAAAAACAGCGCCATCCGCTGCACAAAACTGATCAGAGCCGCCATCACCAGCATTTTCCCATGGGTCTTCAGATAGGCCGCCGTCTCCCGGTAGACCTGCATGGAGGCGCCAAGCTTCCTGCACCGTTCCTCCTTGTGCCGCAGAAAGCGCCGCCGCTCCAGCCACGCCATCCCCTTAGTCAGGATGAACTCCGCCAGCGCCGGGTGGAACACCAGGGCCGTCATGAAGCCCACACAGAACACATTCAGCGCAAGCCCCAGATAGAACAACGGAAGAATCTCCCCCAGATACCGGTCCATAAAGCCCTGCCCGAACAGCCACACCCCTGCCCCGATGACCACCAGGACCAGCTTGTATGTAATGGTCACGATCATCAATATCACAGTAGCCACCGGAATGGGTATCTTTTCCTTTTTCATGAAATAGATCTGCATGGGCTGCCCGCCTGTGGCCGAGGGCGTGACGCAACTGAAAAAGAATCCCACCGAGGAGAACAGGAAACAGACCCTCCTTTTCAGACGTATTCCGAAAGACCGCATCATATACCACAATATGACGGACTCACCCCAGATAAAGAACAGCACCAGGGCCACTCCCGGAATCAGCCATTTCTTGTCCGCTTCCCTGATGGCCTCCCGCATGGCCCCCAAATCCTCCCCGTGAAATACGCCGTATATGGTCAGCGCGAAGATCACGGCCAGAAAGAAGGCATTCCCTATGATTTTCTTTTTTGACCCCACGAGCTCCCTTCTCCTTCCAGATGAAAAAATCCATTTACCCGATTCAGAATCTTTTCATATGTTCCCCAGACCTTCGGCCTTTTACCAATGTAAAAACAAATCTCCGCCAGGAAAATCCCCCCAATCACATCCGGGATCACATGCTGTTTCGTGGTCAGCGTGGAGAGACACACCAGAAGCGCGAACACACAGGAAAACGCCCGGTACCATGCCGGAATTTCCTTCCTGCCCCGCAGCCCGATATAGCAGAACCAGCTCACCAGACAGTGGATGGAAGGGAACAGGTTGTCAGCCGCGTCCACCGCGTACAGCGCTGACACCACCTGGTTCCAGAACCCCTGGGCCTCCACCAGAGGCCTCGTGTTGGTAGTGGGATAAATCAGGTAACAGGCGAAGCACACGATTCTGGACAGGAAATCTCCCGCGAAAAAACTGCACACTTCCCTTTTCCCCTGTCTGGCGATCAGGATATAATTCACGATCCAGAACAGGTAGCAGCCCAGATAAATCCCCACGGTGAACGGCACAAAGGGAATCAGCCGGTCCAGCCATCCCTCGATATTGTGATGGGGCCATCCCCCGGCGATCGCCCTGGCCCCGCCGTAGACCGTCAGGTTGAACGTGACGGCCACAAGGAGAGGAATCACGCTGCGGGCCGGAACAATGGCGTTCAACACCTTTTTTATTCTTTCCATACAGACACCTTCCGTCCTCCCTATCTCTGCATTTCTATCCGGCCCCCTGCCCCATCCCGTCTGGCGCTCTGCCTGTTGCCGGGCCGGACGCATATAAGAATATAACAAAATTCCGATGGGGCTACAAGACGTTTTTTCATATCTTTAAGAAATCTTTAGATAATATTTAACAATGTATCGAAGAGCGCGCGCCGGTCCTGCCCCGCATTCGCGAAACAGGTCCGGCGCGCTTCAGACTACAACACCATAATCAAATCTCTCTCAGAATCCCCAAACCTTACACGGCGCGGCTTTGCATGCCGCATGGGCCCTCCGCGCGGGCGGCAGGCTCTGCGCTAACCCAGACGGGGCATCTCCGCCATCCGAAGGGTGGTGCAGCCGTAAGGATACAGGCGCTTCTTCACCGGTTCCCCCACTGGCTCCAGGGATTCCGGCTTCTCGCTGCAGATGCCTCCCTCCTTCCGCCAGTCCAGGGGCACCATCTCCATCTCCAGCATCACCGGCGGCTTCTCCCGGTCAAAGGGCATTTCCGGCAGCTCCTCATGCAGGGTCTCAACCGGTCCCCCGCCGAAGCCAAAGGCCCAGTCCGACTTCGGCGCAATCCCGTAATCGCAATACGGGAATTTCCTGACGACCCCATCCCTCTCGTACTCTATCCGCTCATATTCCCCCTCGATGGGCAGCGCGTAGAACAGAGGCCCTCTGCGCAGCGCTTCCATCCCGCTGGGGCGCTTCACGAATTCCGTCTCGAAGCAGAAGTCAATTTCCATCTCCTCTTCCTTCTCCCAGACCTTTTTCTCCGTAAAGAAGCTGCCCGGCTGTGCCTGCCGCACTTCTCCCCCAATCCGGATCCGGGCCGACCTGGCGAATCCCGGAATGCGGACGGACAGGGCAAAGGCAGTCTCCCCTTCCGTCAGGACCCTGATCTTCAGGCTGTCCCGGAAAGGATACCGGGTGTCCACGATCAGGCACACCTTCTTCCCGTCCACCTGGGTCTCCACCCTTGCGGGCGCCAGGGCCGTCACCGCCAGGCCCTCTTCGGAGCGCATCACGGCGGAAAGGGCGAACTTCGGCCAACCCTGGTTGAAATTGGCGGTGCAGCAGCCAAAATTGGGCTCCAGGCCGAACATATGCGCTTCCCCGCTGTTGGAATTGAAGGGATTCTTCTCCTGGGGCAGCCTGGTACACTCCACCTGATTGGTCATCTGGACATATTGATGGGTCCACATGTCCGCGCTGACGGTAGCCGCCAGGGCGTTGAAAGCCGTCTGCTCCAGCACGTCTCCCCAGAAGGGATGCCCGCCGATGGAAAGCAGCTCCTCGTAGGAATACATGGCCTCCACGATGCTGCAGCACTCGCTGCCCTGGAGAGGGCTGGTTCCCGACAGGCACTCATCCCCCGTGAAATGTCCCATGGCCATGCCGTGCTCCTTCGTCAGCTTCCGGTAGAACGCCAGCGCAAAGGCATCGGGGTCCTCCCCGGTCAAAAGGCTCATCTCCGCCCTGGACTTCAGCGCCATGGCCACGTTCACCACATGGTTCACGAAAGTCCAGTAATTCTTCGCCCCAGGCCTCTCAAAGGAAAGCTTTGTATACAATTTCTCGTAATCGATGCCGCAGCCCTCCAGCACATAGGCCAGATCCACCATCCAGGGCTCTGGCCGTCTCTCGTACAGCCAGAGGAGGGGAATCATGCACTCGAACCAGCGGGCCGCCCCCCAGCGGAAAAGGGTCTTGGAGCTGATATGGGACAGCAGCTGTTTCAGCGTGTCGTAGACCGCCTGTTCCACGCGCCCGTCCCCGCTGCACTCCCCATACACCGCCAGCACCTTGCAGATCAGAAAGGCCGCCCAGACGTCATAGCCCTCCCGCTCCGCTTCACTGCAGGGACAGATCCAGCCGTCCTTCTGCTGCCCGGCCAAGATGGCGTCTATGTACCGTTTTGCCCTGGCCTGAAGCTCCTGATCCTCCAGAAGCCAGGCCAGCGGGATGAAGCCGTCCAGCCAGTAGGGCACCCGCTCCCAGCCCTCCCTGTCTCCTCCGATCCATCTGCTGTCCCGGATGTCCGGCCAGATCAGGTCCAGATGCCCGGACAAGCCTTCCGCCTGCAGCTCCAGCTGCTTCCTCAGCCACCCCTGGGGCTTGATTTCCGCGGGTTTCAGATAAGTGAATTTCCTTTTCTCCATTCTTACATCCTCTCTTTCCGATAAGCTCATTATAACCGAAGGGGCGGTGCAATAAAATGTACTGTTTCTGACATTATGTGGTGAAAACTGACTTTCTGCCAAACCGGCTTTCTGTCATGGAAAAAGATTGACTTTTCCCTTCGTCCCGATATACTTGAAGTATGCTCCCGGCAGCACTTTCCGGGAAAACCTGTCACATACGGCAGACACACAGCCACCCTTACGGAAGTAACATTTATGCGGAACACACATTGGATCCAGGGCGACAATCTCTGCGAATCTCCCCTGTTCCGGCGAAGCTTCTTCCTGGAACAGCTTCCCGCCCGGGCCCGGATTGCGGTATGCGGGCTGGGCTATTTCCATCTCTACGCCAACGGAAAGCGGGTGGACGACCAGGAATTCGCCCCCGCCCCCACCAACTACACATCCACCCTGGGCTGCGACACCACCTACCCGGTCTGGGAGGAGCGGGCCGGGTACCGCTGCCTGTACCTGGAATATGACCTGCTGCCCTGTCTGGCCCAGGGGGAAAACGTCCTCGGCTTCCACCTGGGCAACGGCTGGTTCCACCAGACCAGGCGAAACGCGGAGGGCGCTTTCCTCTACGGGTTCCCCAAGCTTCGGTATGAGCTGGCGCTGGCCTGGCCGGACGGGAAGACAGCGCTCATCGAAAGCGGCCCGGAGACCCTGTGGAAGCCCAGCGGCATTCTGCAGAACAACCTGTTCTACGGCGAGACCCAGGACCTGGCCTTGCTTCAGGAGGACTGGTGCAGCCCCGCCGCCCCGCTCACCGGCTGGCAGCCGGCAAGGCCCTCCCACGCCCCCCAGACACAGCTGACGAAACAGGAATGCCCGCCGGACAAGGTACTGCGCACCCTGAAGCCCTGTCTGCTGGCAGAGACGGCGGGCAGAAAGCTCTATGACTGCGGCGAGAACATCTCCGGCTGCGTCCCCTCCGACTGCCCCCACAGGGAACGGCTGGGGTACACCAGGGACGGCCAGCTGACCTGCGAAGCCGCCATGCTGACCCTGGACGTAAAGGGGCTGTACGAGAAATGGTACCAGGACATCCTGGACAGCCAGGGGGCAGACACCGGCCACATCCCCCACACGGCCCCTTTCCTGGGCGGAGGAGGCGGCCCCGGCGGCTGGGGCGGCGCGGTCTACCTCCTCCCCATGGCCTTCCACCGGATCTACGGGGACAAGAGCCTGTTGGAAAAAGGGTATCCCGCCATGATCCGCTGGCTGGAATACATGGACTCCCGTTCGGAAGACGGCATTGTCGTCCGTGAGGAGGAGGGCGGCTGGTGCCTGGGGGAATGGTCCGCCCCTGGGCCCCAGGAGGATATGATACCCGCCGAATTCGTCAATACCTATTACTATATCCAGGGGCTGAAAGCCTGCCGGGAAGCAGCCGCCCTCCTGGACAGAGAAGCGCCCGCCTGGCTGGAAGAGCGCATCCGCGCATCCGAAGAAGCCCTGCTGCGCCGGTATTTCGATCCTCAGACCGGAGACTTCTGCAGCGGCAGAGGGGCGGCCAACGCTTTTGCCCGCATCCTCCATCTGGGCGACGCCCGGACGAAGGAGAACCTGATAGCGAAATACCGCGCCGCCACCACCCTGGACACCGGCATCTTCGGAACCCCCATCCTCCTGGAACAGCTCTTCCGGGAAGGGGAAGCCGACCTGGCCTACCGTCTGCTGACCAGCCAAGGCCCCGCCTCCTTCGCCCGGATGAAACAGGCCGGCGCCACCACCCTGTGGGAGGCCTGGGACGGAAGCTCCTCCCACAACCATCCCATGTTCGGCAGCGTGGTCAAGCTCCTCTTCACCGAAATCCTGGGCATACGCCAAAAGAAAGGCAGCTGCGGCTTCCGGGACATCACACTGGCTCCCGCCCAAATCCCCGCCCTCCAATGGGCAGAAGGCCAGATCCGCACCCCCGCCGGGACCGTCCATGTAAGATGGGACCGAACTCCCCAGGGCACCCTTGCCATAACCTCCCGGCTTCCCCCGGATGCCAAAGATTCCTGAACACAATACCAAAGAAGGGCTGTCCCCTCAAAGACAGCCCTTCCTCACTTCCATCTGTTTTCAAATTCCTCATCTGTCCTTCCCATGCCCGTCCGGAATCCCTCCAGCCACAGGAAAGGCTCTCCCCATCACTGCAGATCCAAATCCGTCCCCAGCCACCAGCGGAGCACGTCCTGGATCTTCGCGTCCCAGTATTTCCACTGATGGTCCCCTGGGGATTCCTCGCAGGTCAGGTCATAGCCCAGCTTCCGCACATGCTCCCAGGCCTTCCGGTTCCCCTGGTACAGGAAATCCGATGTGCCGCACCATGCGTACAGCCTGGGCCTGGGCTTCCCGCTGGCCGCCAGCCTCTCAGCCAATGCCAGCAGGTCGTTGTCCGAGCCCTCCAGCGCCTCCGCCGAGCCGAATATCCCGCGGAAGAGAGCCACCTTTTCCGACTCTTCCGGAGCCCTCTCGATGTTTACCTTGTAGTCATCCACCATGTCCAGCGCACCGGACAGGGACGCCGCCGCGCCGAAGGTCTCACTGGCCCCCAGTCCCAGCTTCCAGGCACCGTATCCTCCCATGGACAGCCCGGCGGCCAGAGTGTCCTCCCGCTCTCCGGACATCTGCGGGAAAAATCCCCTGCAGATTTCGGGCAGCTCCCGGGAGATGAAAGTCCAGTACCGCATCCCGTAGGTCGTATCCGTGTAAAACGCCAGATGGGTGGTGGGCATCACCACGGCGATTCCCAGCTTGCTGACATAGCGCTCGACGGAAGTCCGTCTCTGCCAGATGGTCTGGTCATCGCTCATGCCGTGGAGCAGATACATGGTCTTGTACTTCCCCTGGGAGCCCTTTCCCTCCATGCCAATCTGCCCTTGGGTCTGCTGGGGCAGCAGCACGTCCATATTCACGCTCATTCCCAGCACATCTGAAAAAAAGTCCACATGCAACAACGCCATTTCCGTTTCCTCCTTGTCTTGTATGATATCTGATCATTGCTTCCGCTTTTACCAAAAAGTATAGCATATTGATAACCGGAAAGCAAATCCCGGAAATATTTCTACCTGTGCGGTTGGATGCTCATTCGAGCATCCAACCCATTCCCGCATTCGCAGCCGCGACATCGCTTTCACCATGGGTCCAAAAGGCCCTCTGCCAGAGAGAGCCTATGGGTTTTACGGGGAGCTTGTCCCCTCCTCCGCCCCAAAGCCCCGGAAAATCCTGACCGCCCCCAGGGCAATCCCAAGGGACGTCACCCCGGAAAATAAGACAACTGTGTATTCAAACCCCTTGCAGACCTCAAACAGAACCCCGTACAGCGCATTGCCCAGGGGCTGCGCGCACATGGAGACGGTGAGGACCACCGCTATCACCTTTCCGATCAACTGCTGAGGTGTCTCCGTCTGGATGAAAGACATCATCTGCACGCTGAACATAGTGGAGAACACCATGATGACAAAGCAGCACAGCGTCAGAATCACATAATTCACCATGCCGGAGGGGCACAGCAGCAGAGCCGCACCCATGGGAAACACGCAGACCGCCGCGGCTGCCACAAGACTGCCGGCCCGCCGGATTTTCAGCCTGTCCGCGAAGATACCGGCACCGATCCCCCCGGCCAGCCCGCCCGCCGCCAGCGCCCCTTCCGCAAAGCCGTAGAGCCTGTTGGCCAGAGAAGCCTCCAGGTCAAGCACCTCCGTCACCAGATAGGGCAGCGCCACCACAATCATCGCGGACAGGAACAGATTAATCCCGCAGACCATCACAACCCCTTTCCCGATTATGGGCTTCTCCTTCCGGATGAAACGGACGCTCTCCCCGAAATCGGCCCTGACCGTCCGGAAGACGCCGCCCCCGGAAGCCTGTCTCTGAAACGGAATCCGGATGAAAATCTCCATCACCGCCGACAGCACAAAGCACACCATGCAGACCAGCAAAACCGGCTCCAGCCCATAAGCGCTGTACAGAATGCCCCCGAGCACAGGACCGATCAAAGAGGCGAAAGAACTCACCGTATTGATGACGGAATTCGCCGCCATGAAATGCTCCTGGCGCACCAGGGCGGGGATGCTGGCCTGCACCGCGGGCTGATAGGCCCCCGCGATGCCGTACAGGAGCATCATGGTCACCGTCAGCAGAAGCACCATTTGGCCGCCCTCCCGCAGCAGGGAAAAGCCCAGGATCACAGCCGCCGTGAAGAAGTCCAGCGCCACCATGATATTCCTTTTATTCACC
>OFFK01000282.1_pt1 | contig 44565 bp, 44 predicted proteins | sample 1521361 | NCBI WGS metagenome assembly OFFK01 (sample SAMEA3504096, study PRJEB24116) | mouse gut metagenome | biome: mouse gut; feature: mouse-associated habitat; material: faeces | place: Denmark | collected 2011 | reverse complement strand
CTGTCCCTCCCCTATTTCAACTCAACATCCCCCCAAGCATCCCCCCGCCGGCACACAACGCCAGCGTCGTAAAAAACGACCTCCCCACCTGTACATCCCCCTTCCCCACCGCCAGCGAGACCACAGCCAGCACCAGGAAATAAGCGCTCCCCATCAAAAGCCCCCAGAAAAACCGCCTGCTCTCCATCCGCTTCCCCGCCACGAACCCGGAAAAGAACGTGGCCACCACATAAATGGCAATAATAGCGATGGACACCACCCGCTCCCCCAGCCCGAACCGGTACAGCAAAAATGCCAGCAGCGCCAGCAGCGCCCCCGTCAATATGTAAGAAAAGAGCAGGCTCTTCAGAAAAAAAGCCACCGGCACCCCTTTCATCCCCTGATTCCTCTCCATGGCATGCTTTCCCTCCATATGTTCCACAATTCCCCCTGTCCGCCAAAAGCCCATCCATGATCGGCCTTTGGACTATAAACTTTTTATAAAATCATATGCGCCGGCTTTTGGGAACTTGACAAATCGCCTCCCATTCTGTATATTAAATTTTGATTACTATAAACCATCATCGCGGCAGACGGCTTCCAAGACCGGCTGTCAGTATCAAAAAGGAGTGACTTATTTTTGGACGTTCCAGAAGGCATACAACTTATCTCTCTACTGATTCTTGTCATCTTGTCAGGTTTCTTTTCCTCGGCAGAGACCGCTTTCAGCACGGTGAACCGTGTCCGCATGCGCACCCTTGAGGAAGAGGGCAGCAAACGCGCGGCAAAGGTCAACAAGATACTGGAAAGCTACAGCAAGATGCTGAGCACCGTTCTGATCGGCAACAACATCGTGAACCTTTCCACCTCTGCCCTGACCACCACCATCGCCCTGCGCTTCGGCATCCCCGTGGCCGTTGCTACCGGTGTGTTGACTTTGGTCATTCTGCTCTGCGGCGAGATTGTCCCCAAGACCTGGGCCATGCTCTCCTCGGATAAAATCGCGCTGGCCTACTGCGGCATCATATACGGCCTGATGCAGGTCATGACCCCCGTCATCTTCGTGGTGGACAAAATGTCCAACGGAATCCTGCGTCTGCTGCACATCGACCCCAGCAAGAAGATCACCACCATGACCGAGGCAGAGCTCCGCACCTATGTGGACGTGAGCCACGAGAGCGGCGTCATCGAATCCGAGGAGAAAGAGATGATCTACAATGTGTTCGATTTCTCCGATGCGCTGGCCAAGGACATCATGGTGCCCAGGATCAACATGGTCACCGTGGACGTGGAAGCCACCTTCGAGGAAGTGCTCTCCATCTTCCGGGAGTCCATGTACACACGCTTCCCGGTGTATCAGGATGACAAGGACAACATCATCGGCCTGATCAATATCAAGGACTTCATCCTCACCGAGGACGAGGAGCATTTCCAGGTCAGGTCAATCCTCAGGGACGCCCATTATACATATGAATACAAAAAGGTTGCAGACCTGCTCTACGAGCTGCGTGAGAAGACCACCAGCGTCACCTTCGTCCTGAACGAATACGGTGCCACCGTAGGTATGATCACCCTGGAAGACCTGCTGGAGGAAATCGTGGGTGAAATCCGTGACGAATACGATGAAGACGAAGAGGAATACATCCAGAAAGTGGACGAACGCGTCTACCTGGTGGAGGGCAGCATGAAGCTGGACGACATCAACGATGAACTGGACACAGAGCTGGACAGCGAGGACTACGACTCCATCGGCGGCATCATCATCGAGAGCCTGGACCGGCTGCCCGAGGACGGCGAGGAGGTCACCCTGGAAAACGGCATCCACCTGAAAGTCCAGGGCATCGAGCAGAACCGTATCGTCAAAGTTCTGATGACCATTCCCGAGAAGACGGAGGACGAAGAGGAGAATGACGGCGACAGGGAGCAGTCCGAGGACTGATTCTCCCCCCCGCTGGGCGCTCCATCTACAATAGATACCAAAATACCGCAGGCCTGGCTCCGATGAGCACGGACCATACAGTTACGGAGGGCAGGAGATTCCTGTCCTCCGCTTCTTTCTATCCGAAACGCCCTGTGAGATACATCTTCGTGCGCCTGTCCACAGGCCCTCTGAACAGGCTGTCAGCGCTGCCGGATTCCACCACCTCTCCCCCCAGGAAGAAAGCCATATCGTCCGCCACCCTGGCAGCCTGCTGCATATTGTGGGTCACGATGACCATGGTCATGCGCTCCCTCAGGCTTTTCATCAGCTCCTCTATGCTTCGGGTGGAGACCGGATCCAAGGCCGAGGTAGGCTCATCCAGCAGAAGCACTTCCGGCTCCACCGCCAGGGCCCTGGCCATGCAGAGCCGCTGCTGCTGGCCGCCGGACAGCCCCAGGGCAGGTTTCTTAAGCCTGTCCTTCACCTCATCGAAAATGGCCGCTCCGCGCAGGGCTTGCTCCACGATTCCCTCCAACTGCCCCTTGTCCCTCACCCCCTGCAGCCTGGGACCATAGGCCACATTGTCATAGATGCTCATGGGAAAGGGATTGGGCTGTTGGAATACCATGCCCACCCGCCTGCGCAGAAGCGTCACGTCCACCCTCTCGTCATAGATGTCCTCCCCGTCCAGGAGCACCTTCCCCTCAATGCGCACCTGCTCCGCCAGATCGTTCATCCGGTTCAGGCATCTTAAGAAGGTGGATTTCCCGCAGCCGCTGGGGCCGATCAGGGCCATGATCTCCCTCTCCCTGATTTCCAGGCTCACGCCTTTCAGCGCCTGCTTCCCGCTGTAAAAAAGGTTCAGGCCGCTCACCGATATCTTGCTGCGCTCCATTTCTCCAGCCTCCTGCCTCTGCGCTTTCTCAGTCCTGCTTTCACGTCCCTCTCCCTGCCGCCCCTGCCAGCCGCATCGCAATGTTCAGCACAAGGGCCAGCAGGATCAGTACGCAGCCTATGCCGAAAGCCGCCTCAAATTCCCCGTTCTGCATCTGGAGGTACAGCTCCACCGCCAGCGTCCCGCCGGATTCGGAAGCCTTTCGGGACAGCACGGACAGATTCCGCAGGAACCCTCCCCCCAGCCTGGGCAGGATTCTGGCGCTTCCGGCAGTGAAAAGCAGCGCCGCCGATTCCCCTATGATGCGGCCCACCGCCAGCACAAGACCGGAGAGGATCCCCGGCATGGCGGAGGGCAGGAGGATGGTGCGGATCAGATGCCATTTCGGAGCCCCCAGCCCCAGCGCCCCGTTGCGGTACCCTTCCGGCACGGTGCGCAGCGCCCTCTGTGTGTTGCGCACGATGAGGGGCAGCACCATCAGAGCCAGGGTGGCGGCGCCGCTGAGCAGGGAATATCCCATCCCCAGCACGTCCACGAAGAGCACCATGCCGAAGAGCCCGAAGATCACCGAAGGGATCCCCGCCAGCGTCTCCGTGGCGAATTCGATTGACCGCACCAATATACCCGGTTGTGCGTATTCATTCAGATACACCGCCGCCCCCACGCCCACGGGCACTGCCACCGCCAGGGTCAGCACAATGATGTACAGCGTGTTCACAAGGCTGCCCCCGATGCCCACCGTCCCTCTCCAGGCGCTTGTGACGGAGGTGAAGAACCGGAGGCTCAGCATCCGGAATCCCCTGGAAAATATGTACCCGATGATGCCCAACAGCAGAAACATGGAAAAATACGCCGCTCCGTAAACCGCTGCCAGCAAAAATATCTCCCCCGGCTTCCTCCGCCTCCGGTAAAGCGTCCCCCGGCCCGTTTCCTCCTGCTTCATGCACTTCTCTGCCTCATGCCTTTCTCTGCCTCATGCTCTTCTCTGCCTCATGCTCTTCTCTGCCCCATGCCCTTCTCTGACCCATGCCCTTCCCTGACCCATGCCCTTCCCTGACCCACGCCCTTCCCTGACCCACGCCCTTCTCTGACCCATGCCCTTCTCTGCCCCATGCCCTTCTCTGACCCATGCCCTTCTCTGACCCATGCCCTTCTCTGCCTCATGCCCTTCCCTGACCCACGCCCTTCTCTGACCCACGCCCTTCCCTGACCCACGCCCTTCTCTGACCCACGCCCTTCTCTGACCCACGCCCTTCTCTGCCTCATGCCCTTCTCTGCCTCATGCTCTTCCCCGTCTTACGATCCTTTCCTGCTGTGCCCAGGACGCCCGCCTGGCGCTTCCTGTCCTGCCTGCAGACGTTCCCTGCCCCGAATCCTTCAGAATCCCCGTCAGCCACAGATTCATCAGCATGATGAACGCGAACAGCACCAGGCCGATGGTGAACAGGGCCTGTCTGTGGAGGCCCTGGGCATACCCCATCTCCCCCACGATGGCCGTGGTGAGGAACCGCACGGAGTTAAAGGGGAGGGGAAAGTTCACGCTCCCTCCGGACACCAGCGTGATCGCCATGGCCTCCCCTATGGCCCTGCCCACCCCCAGCACCACTGCCGTGGCGATGCCGGGGCCGGCAGCTGGCAGCACGGCAAGGAACCAGGTCTGCACCCTGGATGCCCCCAACGCAAGCGATGCCTCCCTGACAGAGGGCTTCACCGCCCGTATGGATGCCTCGCTGATATTGATCACCGTGGGCAGCATCATCACCGCCAGCACGATGGCCGCGGAAAGCAGGTTCGCCCCGCCCGTGAACCGATGGGTGCCGGAGCCTGCGAACAGCCGCCTCTCCAGCCTGTACATCCACGGGTTCAATAGATAGATGCCCAGCAGCCCGTAGGTGACGGAAGGAATTCCAGAGAGCAGCTCCACGGCGCATCTTACCGGCCCCGCCATCCTACGGCCGGCTGCTTCCGCCAGAAACACTGCCGTCAGGATCCCCAGCGGGATTCCCAGGAGGGATGCCAGAGAGGTTCCCAGGATCGAGGTCAGTATCACGTACAGGATTCCGAACCGCGGTTCCCGGGCCGTGGGCCTCCACTGGGTACCGAACAGGATTTCCTTAAGGCCCACCTGCCGGATGGCCGGAATCCCGCTTTTCAGCATGTAGACAGTGATGGAGGATACCGCCAGGAGGGCGATGGCGGCACAGACCGTGCACAGCATCTGCGCCGCTGCCTCCCCTGCCGCCTTCCTTTTTCTGTATTCCATATATGTCCTCCCTGGCCCCGCCCGGGCCGTGCTCGCTTCCACAGGTATCTTTCCCTGGCCTTTCCCCGAACATCTCCCATACGGCATTCTCCATCTGGATATCTTTCTTTAGCTCCTTCCCCGGGCATATTTCCCAGACCTCTTCCTCAGGTTTCTCCCCAAGCATATTTCCCAGACCCCTTCCCAAGCCTTCTCCACGGGCATATTTCCCAGACCCCTTCCAAGTGCTTCTTCCACAAGCCTATTTTACCAATCCCTTCCTCAGGCTTCTCCACGGGCCTATTTCCCAGATTCCTTCCCCAAGCTTCTCCACAGGCCTATTTCCCAGGCCCTTTCCCCAAGCTCCTTCCCCAGGCCTATTTCTCCTACCTTTCCACACACCTCTTCCGCCCATCAATTTCCTTCCAATCCCCTTCAAGGCCAAACCTAGCGGCTCTCTCCGTCCACGGTCACAAGGCCCATCCTCTCCATGACAGTCTGCCCCTCCTCGCTGGCCACATAGCGAAACCACAGCCGCACCAGCTCGCTCTGGGCTGCAAGCTCCCCCCGAATCACCATCAGGAAAGGACGGCACAGAGGGTACTTTCCGGTTCTGACATTTTCCGCGGTAGGGGCCGTCCCGTCCAGCAGGAGCGGATGGACGGTATCCTGAATATCACTATTCGTTGAAACATTCAGTGCATCAAAGGACACATATCCGATTGCACCGGGAGTGGACGCGATCCTCGCCATGACAGCCCCTGTGCTGTCCAGCTCATTGGCATATGTACACTGGCCGCTTATCCCCAGCAGCTCCTCAAAAGCCTCCCTGGTGCCGGACCCCGCCTCGCGGCCCATCAGGACAATGGGCACATCGCCGCCCCCAATCGACGACCAATTTGTAATCTCTCCTGTATAAATGTCCGCCAACTGCTGCCCCGTCATCCCTGTCACGGGATTTGCGGCATCCACGCACAGCGCGATGCCGTCCAGCGCCACCACATAGCCTGTCGCGCCGTTCTCCCTCTCCTCCTGCGTCAGGCCTCTGGAAGCATTCCCGATATCCGCTCTCCCGTTCACCACCGCCTCGATTCCCGCGCTGGAGCCTGTGAACTGCACCGTCACCGCGACCTCCGGATACCGCTCCATGAAGCGCTCTGCCAGCGCGTCCGTCATCTTTTCCATGGAAGAGCTGCCCGCCAGATGAAGGGAACCCTCCCACTGCACCCCGCCTCTGTCCTGCCCCGCTGACGGCCCCCCGCCGCTGTCCCGCTCCACCCACAGCCCCCTGCTGCTGTCCGATTCTGCCTGCAGCCCCCCACAGCCCCCAAGGCAGTAGCCCCACAGCGCCATCCATACAGCAGCATTCCGCAACCGCCTCCGCCTATCTATCCACATACCAAGCCCCCCTGTCAATCCCCGGTGGGCGCAGGCCCCAATCGTCCCGCCCGCACTGGCCCACAGGCACCGAAGGATTCCGGAGAAACCTCTGTATCCCGCATCCTGCGCCCAAGCGGAAAGCGCTGCCTCCTCACGCCGCGCTCCACACAGTGGCCAGGACTCCCTCCGCGATTGCCCGGGCCGTCTCCCGGAACCGCTCATCCAGCAAGCGGTTGTCCGCATCCGTATTGATGAAGCCCACCTCCACCAGCACAGACGGCATCTGCGTCTGGTTCAGCACCACCAAATCCGGCCGTTCATTCACGCCCTGGTTCTCATATCCCACCTGCTCCAGCCTGGCATTGATATTTTCCGCCAGCCTTCCCGCCTCTCCGTAATGATTGTATACAAGGGACTCTATCCCCGTATACTGATTGGGATAGGGGCTGGAATTGCGGTGGATGGACACGAAGTAGTCTCCCTGGACCGCATTGCCCTCCTGGGCCTTCTGCTGGGGGGATTCATAGATATCCGTGGTTCTGGTATAATACACCTCCACCCCGTTCTCCTCCAGAATCTGTCCCACCGCCAGGGCCAGCGCCAGCGCGTCGTCCTTCTCCCGCCTGCCCTGGTACACCGCTCCCGGATTGCTGCCGCCGTGTCCGGCATCTATCACCACCATGGCCCCACCTCCGCACACCTTTTTTACATCATATGTAAGGGGCCTGGCCTTTGTTCCCTTCTTTTTGCCCGCTGCCATAAAGTTTTTCCGACACCATTGACAGCCGTAGAAATTCTGCTATAGCAGGGTCTGGCAGTTCGTAACCATCCTGCCCGGGAGACCGGCTCTCCGGCCTCCTGGAGCAAAACAAAGGAACAAAAGGGGCAGAGCATGCCCTGAAGCGTCCTTTGGGGGCGCTTTTATTTATGATGGAAAGATATAGTGAAATTCCGAAAAAAGAAAGCGGGAAATCGTTCTCCTGCGCGGCAGCGGATGTGTCTATCAAAAATGCGCTTTCATCCTCCTTCATCGTCTACGCCGCAAGCCAAATCTTCGATGTGTGGCTGTAACATAAATGGTGGGCCTTCACGGAGAGGAAGACCGGCGACAGTCGCAGGTTCCTGTGGCTCCGCAACAATGGCTCCACGCTGATCAGCCAGCTTCTGAACTCGCTGCTGTTCACGCTGTTCGCTTTCTACGGCACCTATGACGCAGAGACGCTTTTGTCCATCTTCGCGAGCAGCTATGTCATCTATATCTTTACATCGCTGCTGGACACGCCGGCGCTGTATCTGGCCAGGCGGATAAAGGAAGGGAAGGCAGCTACCTAATCCGCAATCTCCACCCGGATACGGCGGTTGCGCAGAAGCTCCGCTCCTTCTCCCGGCCGCTCCTCCAGATACCATCGCGCCGCATCCCACAGGGACTGGCTCACCATATGCACGGCAAGTCCTTTTCCCCAGACAAGGCGCGGAGCTTCCAGCGGATATTCCCTGTACTCCGGCATACTCTCCGCCAGCGCGGCCTGCTGTGTGTTTGGTTGTTCCCACTCTCCCTGTCCTCCGGCCGGTCTCTCCCTTTCCTCTTCCTCTTGGAAATCCTCCCGGGAGTCCGCCCCCAGTCGCTCCTGCAGTTCCAGCAGATCCAGGTTCACCTCTTCCACATAACACCCTGTGAGGGACAGGATGCTTCCCTCCCCCTCTTCCTTTCCCAGAGCCTGGCCGATGGTGAGGACATTCACCCAGTCCGGCAGCCCCTTCCCCAGGGCGGCATCCATCCACCGGGCAAAAGTCTCCCACAGCCGGTATCCGCCAAACACGGTGAAGAAATCCGCCACTGTCTGCCCCGTTCCATGGACAGAATCCTGAAAATCCTTCTCTCCATAGCAGTATTCCAGCCTGTGGTCAAGCCTGGATACCGTGAGAAGCCCTCCGTAGGCCTCCACCTCCGTGACGCCCTCCAGCTCCGGCTTCAGCCAGTCCGCAAGGAGCTTGTCCAGGCTTTGCGCCCGGTACATCCTGACGGTGCCGTCGGCGTAATACGTGCCGCTGTCCCCCTGGTAGACGCACAGGGGCCAAAAGTCCGACTGGTGCGAATATTTGAATCCCCATCCAAAACGCCCTACATAGCGCTTCCCCTCTTTGATTTTCGTCCGGGAGACATCCATGTGGAAACGCATGCTTCTCTCATACTCCGGGGAATGGATGCCCACTGGAAAGCCGAAAGGCGACAGTGCGCCGTAGAATACCTTGTCATGGCGCCTCTCCCTCTCCTGTCCATAGCGCAGCACACAATACCCTTCCACCCCTTCCGGGAACCCCATGGCTTTCAACACCGCCTGGGTCTTCTGCAGCACGTCCATCCCCTCCAGATTCTGCGCGGCCAAAGGCACGGGCTTGGGCTGGCGCAGCAGAAGCAATGACTCCCTCGCAAGGTTTTCCAGCTCCGCAGAAGACAGCTTCATAGGAGACAATCCCTCAGAAGGCAGTCCTACAGGAGACACCCCCTCAGGAGACAGCTCTACAGGTGGCAGTTCTACAGAAGACACCCCCACAAGAGCCTGCGCAGGCACCCGGCTCCTTCCCAGACCCAGGGCTTCCATGGACAGCGGAACCTCCTTCCAGCCGAATTCCGCCCTTCTGAAGATCCTGTCCTCCCAGCCGAACTCCATCTGGCGATAGATGCGGATTCCCTCCCCGGACACCACCGCCCGGAAGCAGAACCGCTCCTGTTCCTCATAATAAACCGCCCTGGTTCCCGCAGGCAGCCGGTCATTGTCCACGGCCAGCAGCCTGGCCAGCAGAGGACAGATCTGGGGATACAGGGGAAGCTTCCCCAGCCACTGCATGATCAGCTCCTCCGCCGCTCTCCGCTCCGAGTCCTCAATGGCCGTCACCGCCAGCAGGAAGAAGAAGTCCCGCACCTGTCCCTCTGTCTGTCCATCGGCATCCTGGCCGGTATCCGTCCCCGTCTGCAGATGCTCCAGCGCCCACCGATGCAGTTGGGCAAAGGACAGAATCGGGGCCAGCACCGGCGTTTCCTCCAGGAAATACAGGCAATAGCGATAATGGAACTCCACCCGCAAGACCCTGCCGTCCGGCAGGGCGCATACCGCGCTCACCGGTTCCGGGATGGACTCCGTCTCCTGGCAAAATCCCGTAAAGGCTCTCTGCCATACCCGGGAGGGCGCGTAGAGATAGCGGATATAGGCCGGAAGATAGCATTCCCCGTCCATCTCATACAGGTATCCGTCCTCCCAGGCTCCCCGGATCCGGCTGTGGCGGAAGCCGAATCCCCGCATCAGATAATACTGCCAGAAATCCCCATTCCCCTCCAGATCGTCCATGTCCACGTCCGGAACAGGCACCCGGAAACGGTAGTCAATCTCCCTGCACATCCGGGCTGTGGCCAGGGAGCGCAGCAGGCTCTCCAAAAGCTCCGTGCATCTGGGCTCCGGGAAATCCCCCTGCTGCAGGTATCGGATCAGCCCCTCTGCCAGGGAGCGGGGCATCACCAGCCTTTGCGCTCCCCCGCAGAGCTTATCGAACAGCCCTCTGTCCCCCTGCAGCTCCCTCCACTCCGGCATGGCGAACAGGGCCTCCACCCGCTCCCGGATTTCAGGGGTTTCCTCGTAGATGGATTTCTCGTAATTGTTCTGATTGTCATTGATGATCCGGGAACAGACGCGGTATACTTTCGTAGCCTTCTGCTCCAGTCCGTCCTGGCCGAAGAGCAGCTCCTCCACCTGGGGAAGCTGTCTCAGCACCTGTTCCTTCAAGGCTCCGTACAGCCCCTTGGTGCTGCTGTGCTCCAGCTCCCGGAAGGCGAACTTCTGGTACAGGAATTTCAGCACATATTCCGGCAGCCCTTCGTCCTTCAGCCACTGGACATAGAGCTTCACCACGCATTCGCTGCGGCTCTCGTAATCCGCGCTGCCCAGCTGTTTGCCGTTGCGCTCATAGAGGTAATGCACCTGTCCTAAGCCCAGGATATGCTGCCAAGTCTCCTTCTCCGCCTCTGTGAGCTGTCCCTGGCGCCCCATTTCCTTTAAATCCAGGTAGTCGGAAAAGGCATTGTGGTGCACCTTGTTGGCGGGCTGCTTCAGCATGCGCCTGGTCATGGATTTCAGGTCGCAGTCCCAGCCCTGCCTGTTGAAGATCTCCGCCACCTGTTTCCTGGCAGGGAAGGTCTGCTCCACCGAGACCTTGTACCATTCCTTGGGATATTTCATGCCCTCCCTGTACTCTTCCCCGGCAAAGTGGGGAACCAGCGCGTAGGCGATGGCCAGCTCCTGGAGGAGAGCCATGGGGAGATTGTCGTGGGGGCAGGCTTCCTGTTCCATGAGGTAGGCGTACAGGCCCCTGGCGAATCCCTCCGCATACTGTTCCCCCAGGAACGTCTCCGACAGGAAAAAGCGTCTCCAGGCATCGGCGTTTTTCGCCTGTTTGGGATTTGTAAAAAGGGCGATGAATTCATGCAGGGCACCTGTGTCCATGCTTTGCTGTATGGCCTTCTGCTGCGCATCGGCCAGGCGCTCTAAAAGGGAAAGCTCATTTTCTCTGGCATCTGTACTTGCGGATTCCCTTTCTGTTGTCGCTTCCGGGGAACCTGCTGTGGCTGGGGTGGATTTCTGCTTATCTTCGTCCTCTTCGTTATTGTATGACGAGGCGGTAGATTCCTGTCGGCTTCCGCTTCCCACAATGCCGCCCGTCGCTTTGGCTGACTCTTTCTCGCCGTCATCTTTCCCTGTGTCATTTGTCTCTGCGGCTGATTCCTGTCGGTCTTCGGACTTCGCGCGGTTCAGCTTATGGGTGGTTCCATTCTCCTCTTCATCTCCTGCACTGTCATGCACTTGGGCTGATTCTTTCTTCTCATCCCCTGCACCGTCATGCATCTGGGCTGATTCTTTCTTCTCATCCCCTATACTGTCACGTATCTGGGCTGACTCTTTCCTTTCATCCCCTGCGCTGTCATGCATTTGGGCTGATTGCTTCTCTTTGTTCTCCACACCGCTATGTATCCTGCCAGATTCCGTGTCATAGCTTTTTACACTTTCACTGCTGCCCTTGTCTTCCTGGTCGTCTCTGTCTCCGGTATCCCCTGCGCCTTCTCTGTACCTTCCGTTCCTGTCTTCCTCCCCTTTTCTATTTCTTTCCACCCTTCTGCCATCTGCGCTGTTCCTGTCTTCTCTGTCTCCCCTGTTCCCTGCGCTGCCCTTGTTCTCCCGGCCAGTTCCGTCCTCTCTGCTATTTACGTCCGCATCCCCCGCTCCGGCTGTCCGGGCAAAATCCAGCGCCTGCTTATAAGCCTGGTTCAGCTCCACAAAATATTCCGGCTCCTCCTCCGGGTGGTGCAGCCTGGACTGAGCCGCATAAGCGCTGCGGATGGCCTTTCTGTCACCAGTAGGGCTTATTCCCAAAAGCCCCCAAATGTCACTCCTCATTTTCATGCTCCTTTTCCCAATCTTCCCAGCTATTTCCTGTTGTCACAATCCTCTTCCTGTTGTTCGACTCCTCATCACCGCCGCCTTAGCCTTCTCCTCCCCAGCCAGTTTCCCCATCATCCCAACACTCGTCTTCCTCCCCATACCACTCATAGGAGGTTCTTCCGTCGAACAGCCTCTCCTCTTTTGTCTCTTGGCTCTCCTCCAGCATGGCCAGCCAGGCTCTGGCGGTCTCCTGGGCGTTCCGAACCGTCTTCTTCCTGCCGCTGCACAGCCCCCGGGTGATGCTCCCGATCATGGCTCCGATCCGCTCCCGCTGCTCTCCGGTGCTTTCCTCGAAATACGCCAGGAACCGCGCCAGCGTCTCCTGGTTCTCCGGCTGCTCTATGGGCGGCAGCATGATCTTCTCCATCTCCTTTGCATACCGCTCCAGCTCTTCCGGGCTCAGAGCCTGGTTCGCCAGCAGAATCCGTCTGCGCTCCCCCATCTCGTTTTCCACCGACACATGAAGGATCCCATTGATATCATAAGTGAACTGCACGTCCACCCAGGCCTGTCCCGCCGGTTTCAGAGCCACCTCTATGTTTACCTCCCCCAGACAGACATTGTCGTCCACATAATATTCTTCCCCCTGGTAGATCTTCACCAGGATTTCCCTCTGGTAATCGCCGGTGGTGACGAACCTGTTCTTCACGGAGGCAGGGAGCGTGGAATTGCGCTCGATCATGGGGCTCAAGATATTCCTGTCCTGCCCGCTCCTGTTCCGGACTCCTATCCCCAGGGTGAATGGGCACACGTCTGTCAGCAGCATGTCCCGGATCTCATCCCCGCGCCTGCGGATCCCGGCGTAGATCCCCGCCCCCAGAGCCACCACCCGGTCTGTCTCGTCCAGCACCACGGGCTCTTTCCCCAAAAGCTCCGACAGGAACCGCCTCACCACCCCCAGCCTGGAGGAGCCGCCCACCATGACCAGGTCGTCTATCCGGGAAACCCTGGAATCCGCGTCCTCCAGAAGATGCAGGAAAAGCTCCTTCATCCTCCCGAAAAGGGGCATGCACAGCTCAAAGAGGATGTCCTCCGTCAACGTCGCCCTGCACGCCTTTCCTCCCACGGTCAGCTCCATGTCTGCCTGCCCGGCGGAGGACAGGGCGCATTTGGACTGCTCCGCCAGATGCCGGATTCTCGCCAGCTCCTCCAGGGGGAGCCGTTCCTCCACCAGTCCGTTCTCTTTGCAGAAATAGGACTGGATGGCTCTGTCGATGTCGTCCCCGCCCAGATGGTTGTCCCCTGCCACGGCCACGATCTCTATCACATTCTCAAAGCATTCCACATAGGACAGATCCAGCGTCCCGCCTCCGAAGTCGAAGACGATCAGCGTCCTGTCCTCCTCACCCGAAGCCATCCGGTAGGCCAGAGCCGCCGCCGAGGGCTCGTTGATCAGGCGTTCCACCTTAAGCCCAGCCACCTGGGCCGCTTTCTTGGTGTCGCTTCTCTGCCTGTCGTTAAAGTAGGCGGGTACGGTGACGATGGCCTCCTCGATCTCCTCCTGCAGCACCCGCTGCGCGTTCCGCCTCAGCCGCTCCAGCACCATGGCCGACAGCTCCATGGGGGTATACATCCTGCCGCCCAGGCTGTACTCCTTCGCCGTGCCCATGAAGCACTTGAAGGAAGCCACCGCGTCGTCGGGGTGGGTCAGCAGCCGCTCCTTTGCCGCCGCTCCCACCAGGAAGCCTTCCCCTTCCACATACCCCACCGCGCTGGGGAACAGCACATTCCCGTCCTCACCCGGAATCAGCTCCAGCCTACCGTCCCTCCAGTAGGCCGCCAGGCTGTTTGTCGTCCCCAGATCTATTCCTATGATTGCCATGTCCATACCTCCCCGTCCGTTTCCAAATCTTACATATTCAGGCAAATGCAAAATTTCTAAAAATTTTTATTGCATTTTGTCTGATTTGTGCTATACTAATATGCATGGGGCATTAGCGCAGTTGGGAGCGCGCAACATTCGCATTGTTGAGGCCGTGGGTTCGAATCCCATATGCTCCATGCGCAAACAGCGGAATCCTGTGAGATGTGGGATTCCGCTGTTTTTATCATCCTTTCAGCTATGGCTGACGCTCCATGCCCTCCGCTTCCCCTCCTGCGGATTCCTTCCGCCTGGCCAGAAGCGTGACCACCTCTACATTCCCCGTCCACGGGAACTGATCCACCGCCACTGCCCGCTCCACCACATACCCACGCTCCAGGAACACCCCCAGGTCACGCACCAGGCTGGTGGGCTTGCAGGATATGTATACAATCCGCTCCACACCGTAAGCAATGATCTTCCCCAGGGCCTTCGGGTGAATCCCGTCCCGGGGCGGATCCAGGATGATGAAATCCGGCTTCTCCGGAATCTCGTCCAGCGCCTTCAGCACGTCCCCGGCAATGAACTCGCAGTTCCTAAGCCCGTTCATCTCCGCGTTCTTCCGGGCTGCCTGCACGGCCTCCTCCACGATCTCCACGCCGATCACCCTGCCTGCCGCCGGGGCCATCATCTGCGCAATCGTCCCCGTGCCGCTGTAAAGGTCGTACACCACCTTGTCCGACATCCCCTCCGGAACGCCGCTGCCCAGCTCCCCGATATAAGACCGGGCCGTCTCGTAGAGCACCTCCGCGCCGTAGGAGTTGGTCTGGAAGAACGAAAAAACGGATACTTTAAATCGGAGCCCTAAAAGCTCCTCATAAAAATAGTCCTGTCCGTAGAGGATGTCCGTGCGGTCGCTGCGCACCACATCCGCCTGGGAGTCGTTGACGATATGGAGGATTCCCGCGAACTTCCCCTCTAGGCCGCCATTGCGTTCCAGGCCCAGCAGCTTTTCCAGGAAGCCCTCCATCAGCTGCCGCTCCGCTTCCCCGCATCCCTCTCCCCCGGCTTCTTTCTGCAGCGGCATAGCTTCCGCTTCCCCCGGAACGCCTGCCACGGATTCCGCCCGGCCTGCGGCTCTTTCGCCGTTCCCCGCCGCGGATCCCTCCGGGGCCCCACAGTCCCCCCAAGGGCTCTGAGAGGTAGTCACCAGCGCCACCAGGATCTCCCCTGTCCGGGAGGCCTTGCGCACCAGCAGATGCCTCAGATACCCCTCATGGCGCATCCTGTGGAAATAAGTCACCCTCCGCGGAGCCGGATATCCCGTGAAGTATTCCAGCGCCGTCTTCAATATCAGCCGGAAATCCCCGTCCACGATCCGGCAGTCCTCCACGGTCACCACATCATAGAAGCTGCCGCGCTTGTGCATCCCCAGGGTCAGCGGGCCGTCCTTTTCCTCATCCCCGAAGGAGAATTCCATCTTGTTGCGATACCCGCAGGCCACAGGGCTTGCCTTGATGCCCTCCCACTGCCATCCGCTCTCCTGCCGCTCCAGGCAGGCATCCAGCAGACGCTTCACCTGTCCCTCCTTGACCCTGAGCTGCTCCTCATAGGGCAGGGACAGATACGCACAGCCGCCGCATAAGCCAAAATGGGAACACGGACTGGCTGTCTCCAGAGGCGACTTCTCCATCACCTCCAGCAGACGGCCCTCCGCCTTCCCGTTTCTCACTTTGCTGACAATGAGCTTGATCTTCTGGCCGGGCAGGCTGTTCTTGACGGTGACGGGGCCCTCCTGGGTACTGGCAATGCCCTTGCACGGAAAATCCACCCGCTCCACCGTTGCTTCATATACCTGTCCTTTTTTCATCTGCTCAGTTCTCTCCCTCGTCTACGAAGAAGTCTTCGTCGTCTTCCGCTTCCTCGTCGTCCTCTTCATCCTCGAACTCGTCTTCGAACTCATCCTCGAAGTCATCCAGATAGCGGGGATTCAAGTAGCGGTACACCGCGTAGGCGATACCGGCCACTGCCGCGATGGCACCCAGCACTGCCAGGACGCATATCACCACGTTCCACTCCTTCTTCTCCTCTTCCTTCTTTCCAAGCAGCTCATTCAGCCTGGCGATATCAATCAAATTCTCAAGCTTGTTCATAAGATTACCTCCGTCTCGGCAGATTGACTGCCCTTTATTTTCTATTGCCCAGAACCTGTCATAGAAACCGCTTCGCATTTTCTGTTATCTGGAACCTGTCATGGAAACTGCTCCGCATTTTCTACTACCCAAAACCTATTATATCATATTCCTTGGAAAAATACTATAACCTTTTCAATTTTGCGAAAGAAGCGTACATGATTTTCTGCCCGGCCTTGTCGAACTCTACTGTCACCTTGTAGTCCCTGGGCTCCCTGTCGATTTTCAGCACGCTCCCTTCCCCGTACTTTACATGGGACACCCGGTCTCCCACCCCATAGGAAAGCGCCTCCGGGGCCTGATGGATTCCCTTTGATATGCCCGCCAACTGGTTCAGGCTGCCGATTCCCTTTGCGATATAGGGCTTATCCGCCTTGGGCGTGGTCTTGGGACGTATGATAGCCTTGGGGCGGCCAAAGGCCGTCTGGGAGCCCCCGGCGCTGCCGCCATTCCCGATTCCTGTGGCACCAACGCTCTGGGCCCGCTCTCTGCTCCGCTCCAGGAAGGCGTCCTCATCCGGAATCACGAAAGCGTCCGCCTCTTCCTTCTGCTTCTGGATCCGGCGCCTGGGCCCGGCCCCATTGCTGTCCAGAAGCTCCGGAGGAATCTCCCCCACGAAGCGGCTCACCCCATTGTACTGGGTCTCCCCCCGGACCATACGCATCCTGGCGCAGGTCAATGTCAGCTCGTCCATGGCCCTGGTGATGCCCACATAGGCCAGCCGCCGCTCCTCCTCCAGGTCCGTGGGATCCTCGGAATTGATGGTCAGATATCCCGGGAACAGACCGTCCTCCATCCCCGCCAGGTACACATTGGGGAATTCCAGCCCCTTGGCGGAGTGCAGGGTCATCAGCAGCACCCTGTCGTCATTCCCGTCCACATTGTCGATGTCCGCCACCAGGGCCACCTCCTCCAGAAACTCCGTCAGCGTGGGCTCCTCATGGCTCTCCGTGTAAATCACCGCCTTTGAGATCAGTTCGTCCACATTGGCTATCCTGTCATCGCCGCCCTCATCGTCGTAGTCCGCGAGATACCCTGCGTAATCAATCTTCTCCACGATGGCCTGTATCAGCTCCGCGATGGTCTTCTCCTCCCGCTCCCTGCGCAGCCCCTGAATCAGGCTCACGAAGGGGCGTATCTTGGCGGAGGCCTTGCCCAGGCTCATGATTTCGTCCGCCTGCTCCAGGGCCTGGTAGAACCCGATGCCGTGGAGCTGGGCATAGTCCTCCAGCTTCTCCAAAGTGGCGTTGCCGATGCCCCGCCTGGGCACGTTGAGGACGCGTCTGACGGCCACCTCGTCCCGGCCGCTCTCTATGGTCTTCAGATAGGCCAGGATGTCCTTTATCTCCATTCTGGAATAGAAGTTCGTACCTCCTACCACATTATATGGCACGCCCTCCATGATCATACGCTCCTCCAGGAGACGGGCCTGGGCGTTGGTGCGGTAGAGCACCGCGCAGTCCCTGTACTTGGCGCCCTGCTCCGCCACCCACCTGGTCACTTCCCGGGCGATGAACTCCGCCTCCTCGTAAGCCGTGTCGAACTGCCGCAGGCGCACTTTGGCCCCGCCCTCCCTGGCGGTCCACAGGGCCTTGGCCTTCCTGCCCACATTGTTGCCTATCACCGCATTGGCGGCATCCAGGATGGACTGGGTGGAACGGTAGTTCTGCTCCAGCTTGATGGTCACCGCCTCCGGGAAATGCTCCTCGAAGTCCAGGATGTTGCGGATATTGGCCCCGCGGAACTTGTAGATGCTCTGGTCGTCGTCCCCCACCACGCACAGGTTCCGGTATTTTTTCGCCAATGCCCCAACCAGCTCGAACTGCGCCGTGTTGGTGTCCTGGTACTCGTCCACCATGATGTACTGGAACCGCTCCTGATAGGAGTCCAGCACCTCCGGGCAGCTCTTGAACAGCTCCACCGTCTTCACGATGATGTCGTCAAAGTCCAGCGCGTTGTTGGCCTGCAGGGTCTCCTGGTACTCCCTGTAGGCCTTTGCGTAGATCTTCTTCATATAATCATAGTCCCCGGCGGCCTCCAGCTCGTACTGGCTCACGCTCACCAGCTCGTTCTTGGCCGAGGAGACCGCACTGAGCAGCGCCCGCTCCTTGTACATCTTCGAATCCAGTTCCAGCCGCTTGATGACCGCCTTCATCACTGTCTTCTGGTCGTCGCTGTCGTAGATGGTGAAGCTGTTGTCATAGCCCAGCCTGTCGATATGGCGGCGTAGGATCCGCACGCAGGCGGAGTGGAAGGTGGAGACCCATATCTGGTCCGCGCCGAAGCCCACCAGCTTGTCCACCCTCTCCCGCATCTCCCCCGCCGCCTTGTTGGTGAAGGTGATCGCCAGGATGTTCCAGGGCTTTACGCCCATCTCTTCTATTAAATAGGCGATCCTGTGGGTCAGCACCCTCGTCTTGCCGCTGCCCGCCCCCGCTATCACCAGAAGCGGCCCGTCCACCGTGGACGCCGCCTGCCTCTGCTCCTTGTTCAGTGTATCCAGTAAACCCATTTTCACTCCCTCATTTCCATTCCACACAGGAATTCCCAATCCGCCATCGCCGCTTCCCCATGGCAAAAAGGAACGCCGCTTGTTCAAGGCAGCGTTCCCGAAGTAAGCTTCCGCTAACTTTTATAGCCTGTCATTCTCGTTGAACACATCTCCGCATTCCGGACAGAATTTCGGCGGATGCGCAGGGTCTTCGGGCTCCCATCCGCATTTATCGCACCGGTAGAGCGGCGCGCCCTCCGGCTTCTTCGCCCCGCAATCGGTGCAGAACTTCCCCTGGTTCACCGCACCGCAGCTACAGGTCCACCCTGCCTCCGTGGGCTTGGGGCTGCCGCATTCCATACAGAACTTGCCGCGGTTGTCCCCATGGCCGCATTTGCAGGTCCAGCCCGGCACCGGCGCCCCGCTTCCCCCGCGCCCGGCGGCAGGGTTCGCCGCCTGACTTCCGGCCGCCTGGTTCTGAGCTGTCTGGTTCTGGGCCGCTCCCATGGCGAACAGGGAGGAAGCGTCCATGCCTCCGGCCGCATTTGCCATGTTCATATTGGCGAAGGCCATCATGGGCCCGGTGGCCGTGTTGGAAGCCGCCGCCCGCATGGCGTCCGCCTGGGCTCCCACCAGCGTGGCAGCCGCCATGTTGGGATTGCGCATCACCGCGCTGCTCTGGAGGTCGCTGATCCGTTTCGCCGTCTCCTCCGGCATGGAGGGCGGGTTCATGGTCATGCTCACCACCACGATGCCCCGGGTCTTCTCCCATTTCACCGACAGTTGGGCGTTCACCGCGTCCACCAGCTCCATCACATGGCTGGGGATGTCGGACACCCTTACCCGCAGGCTGCTGACCTTGCCCAGGGCAGGCTGCATGGCAGTCATCAGCTCGGACTTCATCTGGTTCTGGATTTCGCTGCGGCTGTATACATCGGGCACGTTCCCGCATACATTCTGATAAAAAAGCAGGGGATCCACGATTCGGAAGGAATAGGAGCCGTTGCAGCGGATGGTCACGTCCATGTCCAGACCGATGTTGTCGTCTATGTAGCGGAAGGGGATGGGCGTGGCCGTGCCGTAGCGGTTGTCCATGATCTCCTTGGTATTGAAGAAATAGACCCTCTGGTCCTTGCCCGCGCCTCCGCCGAAGCTGAAGCGCTTGCCGATTGCCTGGAAGGTGCCCTTTAAGTTCTCCCCCAGGTCTCCGTAGAACAGGCTGGGCTCCGTGGAATTGTCATAGACGAACTCCCCGGCCTCCGCGCAGAACTCCGCTATGCCTCCCTGCTCTACGATCATCATGCACTGCCCCTCGTTGACGGCGATGATGGAGCCGTTGGAGATGATGTTGTCCCCTCCCTTGTTGCTGTTCCGGCCTCCGCTCTGGCGCTTCCTGCCCTTGGCCGCCAATATGTCATTGGAGAGGGAATCACAGTAGAAATACTCCCTCCACTGATCCGCCAGCATGGAGCTGACGGCATCCTTTGCCGCTTTTATCAAGCCCATTGTCTCATCCTCCGCTTCCGTTTTATTTTGGTATTGTCCCTCAGGAATCCGATTCTTTATCCATTCTATCAAATTTTTCCCATTCTCTCAACCGCTTTCGAGAAATAATCTTTACAAACAGAAGATTTTCGAATAAACTAAAGGAATATACCTGTCATACGGTTATCATAATCATACTATACAATAGAAAGAAGAGATCTGATATGGGCAAAAAAGCTACGAAAGCCGCCGATAACATGTATTACCTGGCACGTTCCCAGGCTGCGGAGGAGAATCCGGACTTCTCCAGCCGGGAGAAGGCTGCCGAAATCATAGGCATAGACCGCACCAGGCTGGCCCGCATCGAGCTGGACACCATCTCCCCCTACCCGGAGGAGGTAAAGGCCATGGCGGAGGCCTACAACACGCCGGAGCTGTGCAATTCCTACTGCGCCAGGGAATGCCCCATCGGCCGCAACAGCGTGTCGGAGGTCACGATTGACGACTTCGACAGGCTGGCGCTGAAGGTCCTGGGCTCCCTGAAGGACATCGATGCCCTGCGGGCCTCCCTGATTGCCATCTCCGAGGACGGTGTCATCGAGGAGAACGAGCGCCCCGCCTTCCAGAAGATACTGGACTCCCTCCAGAAGATCAGCAACAACGCCAATGCCCTTCGCATCTGGGCCATGAAGAACATCCGCCTGAAGCAGTAGCGCATGGCGGTTCGGTTCCGTAGATTTCCGCCGCCTGTTTAAAAAGGAACGTCTCTCCGCATTATTTTATACGGAAAGGCATTCCTTATATTTTTATGCTCTGTGCTATTCCGCCGCTTTTTTGGCAAAATCCTTCGTCACCAGGTCTTCGTAAGGCACCTGCTTCTCCAGTACGCCCGCGTCCTGTAGGATGTTCTGGAGCAGCGAGAAGGCGTCCTCCTCAAAAACCAGATTCTCCTTCCAGGTATCCTGCCGATAGTATCTGTCCACGATGGTGGTCAGGGTCTCCATGTCCGTCTCTGGGAACTGGGGCGAGATGGCCTTTGCGATCTCCTCAGGCGAATGGTCCTGCACGTAGTCCATGCCTTTCTGCAGTGCGTCCGTGAAGGCCTGCACCGTATCCTTGTTCTTCTCCAGGTAACTCTTCTTGGCGGAGAAGGATGTATAGGGCACATAGCCGGAGTCCTCCCCCAGAGATGCGACTACATAGCCTTCGCCCTTCTGCTCCAGGGAGGTGGCGTGAGGCTCGAATTCCACAGTATTTTATATGTTACTACACCCCCTGTTAAGTAGATCTTTCGACAAGGCGGCAGAACGAGTGCCGTCTTTCCTTATTATATAGTTATGTGCTCTTGGCTTCAGGCATTGACGATAATTGCATCGAATCCGGCTGCCTTAAGCTTAGCCAAGGCGGCATCTGCATTGCCCTTGACGGAGTAGGCGCCTACCTGTACCCGGTACAGCTGTTTTTTATCACCGACTGCCGTCTCTTCCCCAGGAGCTACCGCCTCCTGGTCGGTATCCGGCTCTTCCGCCACAGCATGCTGGCCGGTAATACCATAGGCGATAGCCTCGGCCATCTTCTGGCAGTCGTAGAGCTGCACGTCATCGCGGTCATCCACAAAGCAGCATTCAATCAGCATGGCCGGAGCCTTCGTATTCTTCAGCACATAAAGGCCTTTGCTGTACTTCACCCCGCGGTTGCGGAAGCCAAGCCCGGCGATGGCCTGGCACACCTTTTCCGCATGGGCCCTTGCCTCACTGGAGGGACTGTATACATACACTTCCGTCCCGGTAGTCCTCCCGTTCCCTGCCAGGTCCCCCACGCCGGAGTTGAAGTGGACAGATATGTCCAGATCCACGTCCCGGGCGTTGCACTTGGCGACAATCTCCCGGAGATTTGCAGATACCCCTGCCGCATCGTCCACCGTGCAGTCATACACCGTATGTCCCTGCTGCCGCAGCATCCAGACCACCGCGTCCTTCACCCTCCTGGCCTCGGTGGACTCCCTGATGAAGCCTATAGCCCCACAGGCTGTCCGCCCATCCGCATTATGTCCGGCGTGAATGTTAATCCTCATAATCTCCATCCTCCTCTTCGTCTGCAATCTTCGCTTTAGCCTCTACCTGCTTCCGGATATACTTTATGACAGGAAGCAGAAAAGGTGGCATCCGGACACCGATGTCCAGCATATTCTCCAGGATGCTGATGATTTCATTTACCACGAGCCACACCGCTACTATAGTAGCGACCACAAACGGCAGCGCAAACTCGATGCCCGCACACTCAATGGCATAATTAACCAGGATATCTATCCATGCTCCCACCAGAACCAGCAGCCACTGGCACACCTTCTTTATGATTCCCCTGATGCCCTTATAGCTGCTGACCGTCTCCGTCCTGTACGGCACGGCCAGCAGGCCCGTGACATAGTCAATCACATTGCAGCCCACCATCAGGAATACCGGCACGGCCAGGATGCCCATCCAGCTCATCAGTGTGGATATCACCGCAGTTACAGCTATTCTTGTTTTATGCATGTATTTTCCCTCCTCGTTATGAATGGGTTCCATTATGCAACTATCGGCGCGAATGAAACCTTTACGGATCCGCCAGCATTCACGCTATCATGCCAGCACTCAAAAAAAATGTAGTTGACCCCTTTCAGCAGCGCAAGAGTCTCCCTAAAGTCATCATGGTAAGACGACGTACCAGTAACTTTCTTATCATATACCAAGTCATCATTAAGATACATTACGCCTGAACAGTTCACTGACCTAATATTCACGATTGTCTTACAGACTTCCGGTACTTTAACGGCCAGGAACAGGTGCTTCTTATTCCTGTTGCTACTATCGCTCATATCATTCGCAGTCCATGACCTCCCCTCTTCTACAAAGCAGCCATCGTACTCCACTGCCTGCCACTGATATGTCTTAATGAATACTTCGGAATCGTCTGCCCTGCCGTCTCCAAAAGCAATGACATCCTCGCTGCCAGGGATGATATATCCCCAGTTTCCGTCCGCATCCATGCCAAACTTCAGACCCCCGAAAGCGCAAGAAACCTCTTTCTGTATGTCTTTTATAGTCCTTTCCGATTCCTCCAATTTCTTTAGTACATCCGCCACATCATAAGCATTCAAAGTACGCAGCATCTCCGCAAGTTCATCCGCCGTATGACTGTATCCTTGCATCATTTCTGCGATGCGTTGGTACTGCGCGATGATAGCCAGGAACACATCATCGCTGGGCTCCGTGCTGACCGTATCGCCTGATATGGCTCCCTGCCGGATATATATCCTCTCCACTGTGGATGTCACCACCTTGGAGCCGCTGACCCCGAACACGCCGATATACATGTTCCCTTCCCTTGCCATGGCCCGTGCCGGTATCATACAGCTCCCATCGGCCTCCAGCACCGCATACTGGACATCCTTCCTGTCCTGGTAGAAGACCCCTGTCTTAGTGAACCCGTCCCATGTATCGTCAAAGAAGAACCTGCATGTGTCATAGCTTATATCTCCACTGGAAATAATCTCCTGATTCCCCACTGACAGCAGCTGCCCTTCTAACAAAACCTCAATCTGTGCCATAGCCTCCCCCTCTCTGCGATTTCATAAATCAAAATTATCCTCCACATAACTGGAAGACGTCGTGCGCTCAACTGTCCGGCTCGAACTGCTATTCATCGTACTTGAAGCGGAAGTCACAAAGCTGGCCGTTGACTCACCGATGCTTTGCGATGTCGTGTTGACCTGGACTGAGCTCAACTTTGTAGACAGTTTTGACGTCTGTCTTTCGATAGTATATGAGTATCTCATTGAAGTGGACTGATTTCCTTTTGAAAAACACTCCATACTGTGCGATGACGTCCATCCCCATGTCCTGCTCAATGTTTGAGCCAATGTCCTCTGTGTGGAGCCAGCCCTGCGTATCGTCTCCTTGTGCGTCGTATAATAACTATATGTGTATCTGGACAGCGTACTGAAGGTATTTGTCCCAGCCAATCTCGTAGACGTCACCTTGCCCACCAAGCCGCTTATCCCACTTCCGGCCTCCATTCCTGAAGAAGAGGCGTATCCGCCTGTCTTTGATGCTGTCCATAACGAAGACATGGTACTTGTCCGTATCGTGGAATAAGAGCTCGATCCATTGGAAACGTTAAAAGTATGCGAGCTTGTACTGACTGTCGCAAGTTTCGATTGCGACGTCGTATACCTGCCAGTCGTCTTACTCAGACTGGAAGATGATGTCGAGGATGTCCTTAAAGATGTAGTAACATACGTTTCCGTCAGCGTTTCCCGCACAGTCTCACTTGCCACATAATTGCTTTGTTTAGTTGTGCTGTAAGCATGTGTGACCGAATACTTAGAAGAACTCGTGGATGAAACGGATGTCGATATGGTCATCGATGTGGATTCCGTCCTGACCTCCACTCCTGAGGCGCTTCTCGTTTCCCTCCTCCCTATATAAGCGACTCCTCCTTCAATGCGCATCCTGAGCCCGCAATAAGCAGATGCGCTGGACCTCGTGGTCAGTCCGTATCTGATGACATCATTCGGCCCCGTCCCAGTCCTGACGCACAGCTTCTTCGTGCCGCCAGGTGGATTTACATACTGCGTCCCAGAATATTCAACCCTTCCGTTCCTTCCATTGGAGACTAGATATCCCATACCCTCACACCATCGACAAATTTCATTGTCCTTTTGCTTTCAAGGAGCTGGGAGAAATCCCATCCCAGTTCATCACATCCATCTTTGACATAGCTGTCGAACTCGACCCATGGCTCCGTGAACATCACGTCCGTGTTGTTCTTCACCAGATAATACTGCTCGATTTTTTGCGTATAGCTATACTTATCGAACCGTCTCTTCAACCATTTCCGGAGCTTGTTACAGGAATTCCGCAGAATGTACCAGTCCAATTCCAGTTTCGGCACATAGTCTGTCTCCGCTACATGCCGAATGAACGACAGGAACGTGAAGTATGAGTACATCGTCATATTCAGGAGCATGTCACCATACCCCTTTTCGCGTTCCTGGGTCCATGTTATCCCATTGGCTGACGTGTCCCTCATATACTTCAATATGTTCACCGATCCTCCCATCGTATATCCTGAAAGCATGTACCCATAATGCGGATCCGACCTGGACTGCGACCTCTCGTTCGGATACCAGAGATAGTATATCCCGCTGTTGTCCAGCAGGATGCTCTGGAAATCCGGGTCATTGTCCAGCGCATAGAAGAAGCAGGACATCCAGAAATAATCCTCTGCATGGCGCGACTGCTCCTCATTGAACCTCACGTTGTGCTTCTCGATGAAAGCCCTGCTATATAGCTTCGAGTTCACCCAGACCCTGTTCGTGTTGTCTATCGTATAGCTGCTGTTATTGTCAAAAGCGAATAATGGGCCGGATACCAGCGCTACAGGCCTCGCCCCCTCTTTCTGAACCGGATTCCCGCAGCCATCGCACACTATGCCTCCATTGTCCGTAAACAAGAAGTTTGCGCATTCTGCAGCTCCAACAAACTGCGATACAGCGACTCCGTTGCCTATCTGGTCATCCTCGTCCATGAACATGAAGTATCTGTGGCCCGTGTTATCTATCCCGAACTGCCTCGCAAGGCCCTGCCCGCCGTTCCTCGGCGTGCGTATGCATCGTATGTCTATGAAATTGCTGTACTTATCCACCAAATCCTGATAGTCGCAGTCGGTATTCGGGCTGCAGTCGTTCACAAGCGTGACATGTATGAACTCCTTGTGCCATTGCACCGCTATCGAGGCTATCCCTTTCTCGATGACCTCAGGGCTCCCATAGCAAGGTATGATCAAATCTATGTCGAACATCCAAGCCTCCTTTCATTCAATCCATATCCCTCCCACCACCTCGGACGGAGAATCCGAAATGACCGCGCTTACCATGAGCGGATCCCCGTCAGCGCACCAGAGCGACCTTTCCTCCTCCCGCTCCACAGATGAGACAATCGATACCTCGTTGATTCCATCCGCCGCCCCTCCGTCATCCGCTGCAATCCAGATAGCCCCATCCAACCCTGACCGAAGCACACCTATCAAGAACTGCCTGGCGCACTCGGATCCGCCAGTCCTAAAAGGGACCACTGCATCGGCACCTGGCGGGACATATCCCCACTTCCCTTCGCTATCCTGTCCGAAAGAGAGCCCGCCCAGAGAAGGCGCCAGCGCCACCGCATCCTTTACGATTTCCTCTACCCTGTCCTCCTTCGGGTACTCCGCCAGCATCTCTCCGGCCTTCTCCTCCGATATGTAGCCCGCATCGTTCTCCAAGGCGCTGACCTTCTGCGGCATGGCCTCCTGCTGCCCTCCGCCGCCAGCCCCCATGCCGCTGAGCACCCTCCTGCTGGCACCCAGATAGTAGACTGAATCCTGCGGGGACGCAATGGAGATGTCCGCCTTAGTAAGCAGATACCTCCCGTCAATACCGTGCGGCTTGCTCACCACTTGGACATATTCGCAGATTTCCAGAGCCTCCACCTCCGGATCCGTCAGGTGCAGATCCACCGCCTTCACCTCATAGCTCTCGCTCAGAGCTGCCATGGAGCCGTACAGCCGCTCCTGCGCCTTCTTCAGCAGATTCTCCGGCAGCGTCACGTCCTCCCACAGGGACTCTTCCGCAGGGGCGAAGATGATGCCGCATTCCGCCGCCCTCTCCCCGTTCACCAGGTATGCCCTCCCGCCGTTCACGGAAGAGATGTCCACTTTCTTCCCGTCCACCTCCGCCCCCACAGGCCGGATAGCCGTATAGGTCTCGGACGCATCCGACTCCTGGGACAGACTGATGATGTTTTTGGCGAATGCTATCCCCTGGGAGGAGACTTTCCCATAGTCCTCCAGCCAGTCCACGTAGTCGCCGTCCTCCTCATAGCGTATCCGGATATGCCCGCCCAGGCTGGAGCGGAAGCACTTCTCCTTCAGCGCCGTCCAGGTGTCCAGCATCCCTTCGCTGCTCCGGACGATATAATCGTTGCTGTCCCGGACCGTGACCTCCCCTACCTTGAACCGCTGCCATGTCATCACCTGATTGTTATGGTTCTCCACAATCATCCGGAACAGCTCCTCCGGGCTGCCCTGGAAGGAGAAGGGCTCCAGGTAGGAATCGTTGAAGAGCGCCAGGTGCCCCTCCACCTCCACCGAACGTCCATTGCGGAAATCCTTTGCATCCTTGATGGCCCGCCCCTTGAATATAGCGGTGCCGTCCCGGTACACGGTTATCAGGGGGAAGAGTTTGCGTATGCTCCCCTGGTTCATATTGTCCCTATATACCTTGAACGCCAGGCTCCCGGCCGCGCTGTCCTCCAGAATCAGCTTCGGGGCCACCAGTTTCAGCTGCGGATGCAACGGATGGTAGATTGTGTCCTCCCCGCTCTTGATGATAATCATGCCAGCCTCCCCTTCCTATAAGAGAACCTGATTCTACCGTTTCCGGACAGGCGGAGCCGGTTCAGCCCCTCCTGCAGGGTCACCTCCGGCATCTGGTACGTGCCGGGCCCCATCCTGTAGCGGATGCCCTCATAGACCAGAAGGACGTTCCCCTCCACCTCTATCCTCGGCATGACCGGCATCCTGTCGTTCTCCAGCAGCACCTCCCTTTCCGCCCCGGAAATGTTCTCCTCATGTACGCTCTCCCTCCTCTCGTATTTATAGGGATGCACTCTGGCCGTGAAGCAGGCCTCGTACAGCCTTCCGTCCTGCTCCACCTTGGTGCAGGAGACCCTGCCCTGATAAGAATATTCCGGCTCACGCTCCAGCACAATCTCCATCCGTCTGCCATGGAGGTCATTCCTCATCCGCTCCGCCTTTTCATCGGAGAACAAAGTGAACTTGAACTCTATCTTCGCGTCCTCATAGGCCACTCCTCCTACCGCTTCCGTCAGGTCGATGGCTGAGTCTCCCCCATCGATGTCCACGTATACCTCCTTGACCGCAGACGGCACCACCCTTGCATAGTTCATGACGGCGCCGTAGTCTTCCCTGGAATACCTGTCGCCGAACACCGCACCGTACATCATCTCCACCTCCCGTCCATATGGCGCTTCCAGCCAAGCTTCTCATCCATAGGCCCGGCCAGCTCCCCCACCAGGGCTCCTGTGTCCAGCACCAGCTGCTTGCTGGAGCATCCCGGCAGGTATGTGGCCAGGAGCTCGCTGATCCGCCTCAGGAGCTCATAGACCTGGGCATTCTCTTCGGCGACCGCTGCCGATATCATCCGCATCAGCGTCTCCGTGCCGCCCACCACCTCGCTTCCGGCCTCGCCGCCCGCCATGACCTGGCCGGAACGGTTGATGCCGAATGCAGTGGGCTTTTCCATAATCATCGGCGTATCCATGGCCTTCTTGTACCATTCCACGCCGATATGCGGTATCGAGGGCGGATTCAGCGAAAACTCTCCGGTGATGCTGAAATGAGGAAGCTTTATCTTCGGCAGCTTCCAGTCGAAGTTGAAGAAATCCTTCAGCTTCTGCACCGTATTTGACACAAATCCTTTCACCTTCTCCAGCTTGTCGGATATTCCTGACCTAAGATGCTCGAACCTATCCAGCCCTTTTGCTTTCAGCTCCTCGAACCCGCTGACCGCCTTCTCCTTCAGGGATGCCACCTTCTCCGAAGCCTTCTCTTTCAGCTCCTCGAACTTGTTGACTGCCTTCTCCTTCAGGGATGCCACCTTCTCCGAAGCCTTGTCGCGCAGCTCCTCGAATTTGCTGACTGCCTTCTCCTTCAGCTCCTCTGCCTTACTGCTGACCTTCTCTGCCATTTCATGGAACTTCTCCGAAGCTTTCTCCTTCAAATCGGAAAAGAATCCTATGACACCATCAATCGCACCGCCTATCGTGTCCTTAATTGCGCCCCATGCCTTGCCGGCCCATGCGCATATCTCATCCCAGTTCTTGTACAATGCGACACCAGCGGCCACTAAGGCAGTAATCACGCCTATTACAGCCAATACCGGAGCCCCAATCGAAGCTATGGCCGGAATCAGCGTCGTCCCGATGAAGGAAGCCGCTGTGCTGAACAGCCCAAACAATTTCGTGGCACCCGTGACCAGGCCGCCCCCTATCTTGATGATACTGCTGATTCCGCCGGAAAGCTTGCTGCCTATCTTTAGGATGCTGCCCACCCCGCTGACAAGCTTGCCTCCGACAGAGACGATGCTCCCGATTACGGAAATACCCTTTCCGAAAATCGTAAGCAATGGCCCAGCTGCCGCCGCCAAAAGGCCGATTCTGATAATCAGCCCTTTCGTCCCATCGTCCAGCCCGGCAATCCAGTCGCATACTGCAGAGAGCCATTCGACCCCCTGCTTCAGGTACGGCATGACAAGCTCCACAAATTGGATGAACAGCGCCTCCACCTGGGACTTCAGTAAAGTAATCTGGCCGTTCAGGTTATCGTTCATGGTATCTGCCATTTCCTTGGCCGCGCCATCCGAAGAATCTATAGCCGCAGCAAGGCTGTTGAAGTCCTCTTCACTTGCATTGATGACGGCGAGCATCCCGGACATGGCCTCTTTCCCGAACAGAGTGGCTGCCGCCTGAGCCTGTTCCTCCTGGGACAAATCCGAAAAGGCATCCCGCAGCGCCAGCATCACCTCCCGCAGGGACTTCGTGTTCCCCTCGCTGTCCACCAGCAGATGGTTCTGTATCCCTGTGGTCTCTATCTCACCTTCCTGTGCCGCGTTCAGATCATTGATGGCGGCTTCCAGGTTGTTCTGAGCCTTCTCAAGGTTCAGGGCTGCCGTCTGAGCCTGGGAAGAGCTGGCGCCATACTTCCCCACTGCCTCATTGTACTTAATCTGAGCCTTCTGCATGTCGATGGTCTTGTTCTCGACTTTTGTCTGAGCCTTCTGCAGCTTCCCCTCATCAATGACGGTGGCAGTCTCCTCCGTAGCCAGACCCAAGGAGACCATCATCCCCACCATCTCATCAGTGGGTTTTGCCAGGTTCGTCAACGAGGCCCTGAGGGATGTACCTGCCTGGGAAGCCTTTATGCCGCTATTGGCCATCAGGCCCACCGCCAGTGCCGTATCTTCAGCCGAGAAGCCCAGTGCACCGGCCACGGGCGCGACATATTTGAACGTCTCGCCCATCATCTTCACATTCGTGTTGGCATTGCTGGAAGCCTGCGCCAAAAGATCCGCGAAATGCTCACTGTCCGAAGCGGATAGCCCGAAAGCCGTCAACGAGTCCGTCACGATATCCGAGGTGATACCCAAATCTTCCCCGGAAGCCGCAGCAAGGTTCATGATTCCTTCCAGGCCATCCAGCATATCGTTGGTGTCCCATCCAGCCATGGCCATGTACTTCAGCGCCTCCGCAGATTCGCCTACGGAGAATTTCGTGGTCTTTCCCATTTCCTCCGCCTTGTCCCGCAGCGCGGCAAGATCGTCTCCTGTCGCTCCAGAAATAGCACCTACCTCCGACATCGCCGCTTCGAAATCCGCTGCAGTGCTTATCGCTTTTGTCCCGAGAGCCACAAGAGGCGTCGTGACGCCCAATGTCATCTTCTTACCTGTAGAGGACATCTTGTCGCCGAACTTCTCAATCCTTTCGCCGGCCTTTTCAATTCCGCTGCCGAATTTAGTCATGAAGTCTTCCGCAGCCTGCTCCACCTTCTGCATGCTCTTCTCCGCGGCATCCGTATCTATGAATATCGACCCGAACAGTTTGAACAGCTCCATCTATGTCACCCGATTATCCCTTTCACATCCTTCAGGATCTCCGCCGCAGACCTTCCGTCCCCATCTCCATGCGCCCCATGCTCCGGGAGCAGCTCTGCCTTGAACTCCTCGAACCCCATGCTGGCCTGGTACATGATGGCCCACCGCAGAAAGAGCCTGTCCTCCTCCTCTGCATCCGAAGCATGGCATACAAGCTCGCACCCATCCGCAAACGGCATGGCCAGGACGCTGGCCGCTCCGCCGCCATACCGCCGGTAGACCAGATCCTCCAGCCTTACAGCTTCTCGGCAAAATCTGAGGCTGAACGCAAAAAATTTGCCACGTTGTTCTCCTCGCATATCCGCCTGACGTCCTCTATGAGGCCGTCCAGCGGGCGGTTCCTGATGTCCTCCGGCTTGTTCTCGCAGATGCCGGCCATCAGGTCATAGAACTGTTCCTCCGCCTGCTGACTGGTACAGGAGGCCAGCACCTTCATGGCTGCATCCACCCATATGCCCCCTTTTCCCGCATCTCCTTTATGGGCACCCTCGGCCACGTCCTCCCTTTTGGCCGCCTTATAGGCATCCTTGACCGCATCCATCACGTTTGTATTCTTTAGTAGGCGTGCCATCTTGAACACGTCCCCGGTATTTATCTTCCTCAAGCTCCGGCACCTCCTTCCACGGCCTCCCCGCCATCTTCACCAGCCTGTCCCCCCTGGGGCTTCTTCGGGTACAGCACCTTGAACGGCGGACTGTCCAGGTCATCGTCCGTGTAATGGCCATAGAACGTCATCGGTATGGTGGCCTCTCCCTTGTCCTGCACGGTGAGCTTCAGCCCCTCCGTGTTCAGCCCATTGTAGACCTGGATGATGACAGGCTCGTTGCTGCCGCTCAAAGTGCCCACCCAGGTCACATTGTCCAGGTAGTCCTCCAGGTCTATGGCCGCATTCCCCGTGATCACGTCATATTTCTCATCGGATTCCGTGTCCACGGTAGCTGCTCCAAGCGCCGCCTTGATGGATTCCGCCGTGGTCTCCAGCACTGTGGCCTTCAGGTACACGTCCCAAGAGTCGATGGTCTCCAAGCCTTTCGCGCGGCCTTTCACGCCGTCCACCTCAATCTGCCGGATTGCCGCCACGGCAGAGAACTCGCCTCCCCCCTTAGTGGCCCCGATCAGCTTCCCCGCCTGCACGGCGGAATCGAACGTGTCGTTGGAAGTCCCGCCCTCCTCATATGTAAAATTCTTGAAGAACGCCCCTGCATCCAGCAGCAGGTGCTCCGCTGTCTTCTTCGTATAGCCGGAATATGACCTCTTCTTTCCTTTTCCCATCTCAATCCTCCATCTCATAGACGCGCATCTCGAACTGCTCCCGCACCCGCTTGATTGTCTTGTCCGAATCCGGGATGTTCTGGCGCGCCCCCTTGAATATCCTTATCAGATGCCCCTCTGTCATATAGTTGCACCGGTGCAACTTCCCCTCCAGGACGTCCATCATGCCCTCCGCCCGGGAATAATATGGATGCTGGTCCCAGGCATTGACCTCCAGCGTATAGACCTGCTGCCCAGCATCCTCCGTCAGCCTCCGGGCAGAAAAGACCATGTACGGATACGCCGCACCCTCCGGAGCCTCCTCGTAGTATGCCCCGGTCAGTGCCTCCAGCTCCCCTTTCAGAGCTCCGCTCATTCTTCATCGCCCCCATCACGCTCGGCAGCGCTAATCAATGCCAGTGCCTCTGCTTCATCTTCCAGCGCGGATAAGTATTGACTTTCAATCTTTATGATTTCCGCGATATTATCATATACAGCTTTCGTCAATATCCCTTTCTTTTTCATGTTGCTGGGGCCCCTGTTCCGGTTTCCAGAAGATCCAAGCTCTTGCTGGACTCCATACCATGAGTCATGTGTAATCCCTACCTGTAAATCGCTCTCCCGGCTCCTGACCCAATACTGGAAGTTTTGCTTAAGGGTCCTTACCCGTTTTGAATGCTGCATGCTGCCATGATATAGTCTCTGGGCCGCCCTGTTGCATGTGATGCATACATATTTCCCTACATCCCGGAGCGCGGCCCGCGTAAGCTCCCGTATGGTATAGGAACATCTGTCCACGCTCGACACTATCGTGACATTCCCCTTGATAGTCTTAGTCACTGATGGTGGAATCGGCATCCCTCACACCTCCATAACATGTAATCTCCAGTTCATTGCTCGCGGTACGGTACGTCCTCAGGACAGTATACCTGACCCCCTCATGAATCAGGTACTTCTGTCCCTGGTAGTCCAAATAGTCCGTCACCTTGAACTTGATCTCTGGTTTCCTTCCGGCCGTCTGCGCCTGGTAGAACTCGCTCTGGCCGATGGACTTCAGCTCCGCGAATACCACATCCGACAGCTTCAGCTCCATGGCCGGATCCCCGTAAGCGTCCCTTCCCCCAGACGTATCCGGCACCATGTCCGCGAAATATATCATCTCGTCCCGCATCTGTATCCCTCCGCCATGCTCATGGAGTCCCGCAGCCCCTCATAGTTCTTCAGGAACTGCTCCCCCTTCCCCAGATAGTCGAACTGGGCCTTGCAGTACAGCTCCACCGCCTTGTCCACCAGGGCGTCATCCGCTTCAGGGTCGATGCCCACCCGGCCCATGTCCAGCCGGGCGGCCTCGATGTTGCTGGCGATGTCATCGTCCATGCGGGAGTGGCTGATGCGCATCTTCTTCCTCACCTGTTCGGCCGTTATCATGGCATGCACCTCCATCCCTGGGCGGCAGCCGCTCAGGCTCCCGCGGCAACGGCCTCCTTCAGCAGCGCGTGCGCCTTGTTGGTCACCACGTTCCCGTCCATGATCGCATATCCCACATAGTCCGTGGTGCGCTCCTTCACATGGTCCTCCGTCATCATGCTGACCTCCTTGTTGACATTGAGGTGGTACCCGTCAGCCGTGTTGGAGAACAGGATCTCCCCGTCCTTCATGGAATCGTCCTCCTTCACGGGCATGCCAAGGATGCGGAACTGACCCTGGTTCGTCACGTCCGGGACGAACAGAGGACGCTTGTTCTGATCCTGAATCATTGCAATCTTGTTCCAGATGGTATACGAGTTCGCGTAGATTGCCAGCCCCGCGCCATACCCCGACTTCACCTTTGCCCTGGCCTTCACGATGTCATCGTATTTGGGCACGGTGCCATGGGCATATTCCGCCACCTGCGGGGCGCCCTCTTCCGCCTCCAGCGCTGTGACCGTCCCCATGGGCTCCGGCTTGCCGGATGCCGCCTTCTCCCCGGCGCCATGGGTGACCCCATATCCTGCGGCCGCGCCCATCTTCTTGGCCATCTTGCGCTGGATGTAAGGGATGAAGTCCTCAATCGCCATCTCCCGCAGCTTCCAGGATACCGTGATTGCCCTGGACAGCTCGCAGCCGCCAAGGGTGTACTCCTTGAACGCCTCCTTCCCGTCCTCGGTCTTCGTCCCCTCCTCATACCATGATGCCTCTGAAGAGGAATCCTCCTGAATCATGGTGAGCAGCCCATTGACATACGTCTTCGTCACATCCGCAAAGTAAGGGTAATATTCCCCTGCCATCTCCCAGATTCCCTTGCTGACGGTCTCCGGGATCACGATGCTGGTATTCTTCGTGGTATGGGTGTAGGCCTCGTTGACCAGCAGGAAGCTGCCCTTCTCGCTGTCGCTCATAGGCTTCCCCATGAGGTGCTTGGCCCATGCGCACTTATACTCCTCGGATTTCCAGGCCTTTATCTTCGGGTCATCATCACTGGAACCGTCCTCCCCTCCAAAGGCTTCGTCCATGTCCCCCATCGGGTTCTTCGCCGTCTGGGTGCCGTTGAGCGCCGCAAAGTCCGCCGCTGCCTGGGCGATGGCATCCCACTTCCCGTCCAGCGCCTTCACCTCCTCCATCTTGGCATTGGCCTCGTCCACCTTCCCCGCGTCCAGAAGCCCCTGGGCCTCGTCCATCAGCTTCCTGCGCATGGCTTCATACTGCTTCTTGTTCATGCTCCTTCTCCTTTCGCTTTCAGCTTTAAAAAATCCAACCTTGCATGGGCCATCCGGGATGTGTCCTGCTCCCCAGCTCCCTCCTTCATGGCCCTGCCCGCCTTCTCCATCTGCTCCTTCGTGGGAAGGGAGAACAGCGGCCCTGCCATCAGCGGTGTGGCCTCCTTTCCGTCCCGGAACATCACCGCGTCCACCAGCCCCCGCTCCAAGGCCTGTTCCGCGGTGAGCCAGGTGGTGCGCTCCATCATCTCCAGGGCCTCCTCTTCGGTCATGCCGCTCTTGTCCATGTATGCGCTGCACAGGGCCCTGTCCGCCGTCCGCAGCACCTCGGCCGTATGCTCCAGGTCGCTGTGGTTCCCCTCTGTATAAGTGGACACACAATGAACCATCATCAAGGCCGTGGGCGACATCTCGCAGTAGGCCGCCATGGCCGCCACGCTGGCAGCGCTGCAGGCCTCCCCGGTGATGTAGATCCTCACATTGTCCTTCCTGCCCTTCAGGAGCGTGTAGATCTCCGACCCTACGTCTATGACGCCGCCCGGGGAGTTGATGTACACCTCGATCTCATCCCCGTCCTGGAAAGCGTCCATCACCTGCTGCACGTCCTTCGGGCAGGTGCAGTCCTCCCCGAAGAAGTCATAGTACCATTTGTAGTCGTTCGGGACCATCACGCCCCGGATGTTTATCCTGTGCTTCATCCTTCCCCCCTTTCCGCAGTTTCCAGGAGCCCCTCCTCCCGCCCGTCAAGGGCAGCCTGCCCTCCTGCTGCCCCTGCTCCTGTAAGGACAGCCTCCCGGAAGGACATCCCAGGGCCCGCCCTGACCGCTTCCAGCAGCTTCACCATCACGCCCGCCATGGCCTCCATCTTCCCTGTGTCCAGCGCCTCCGCCATCCCCAGCAGCCGCTCCGCCATGGCCACCACCTGGGTGTCCAGCCTCCTGATGGGCTGGTCGCCGCCCTCCACCGGAGCCATGTTCATCACCGCCCTCCACTCGTTGGGCGTCATGGCCCCGCGGTCCACCATGGCCTGCATGGCCAGCTTGGACTGGAGGCTGGCGCACTGCAGGTTGCTGGCCTCGAAGACGATGCGGTTCCCGCAGCCCCTCTCCCTCCGTGAGAAGAGCCTGACGGAATATGTCTCCCCCATCTGCACGGCCAGCGGCTCCACCTCCGCCTCGTAATAGGCGTTCCAGTCGTCCTCCGTCCACCTGGACTGGACAATCTTCTCATTGGTGTTGAAGAACGAGTAGATCCGGTTTATGGTCTCCTTGGTCTGCAGGGCATTGGGCACGTAGTCCTTGGGCTCTATCCGGGTGGCCGTGGCCTTGGAGTCCACGCCCGCGGCCCCGAAGGTGTCGCTCTCCACGCTCAGGTAGTTGTCCACGAACTCCTTCACGTTCTTCTTGATGTCCTCCGGGCGCATGGCGCTGGTGAACGTCAGGAGCCAGCGGACAATCCCGCTGTTCCGGATGGCCTTGACGATGCCCTGGTCGATGGTGCCTATGACCTCCATCATGGACGACAGCGCAGGCGCCGGGCTCTCCCCGAAGATGTCATGCTCATTAAAGTCCTGCCGCAGGTGGATAATCTGGTCATACAGGAAAGTCCCCGTCTTCCCGTTCCGGTACTGGAACTTCAGGCACAGCTCGTCATTCACGTACTTCGTCTCGCACATCACGCAGGGAATCGGGTACAGCTGCATGGGCTTGCCATTGATGTCCCGTACAATCAGGATGAAGGCATTGTTGTTCAGGCACAGCTGCGTGGCCACCTTCTCCTGGAACTGCTGCCCCGTCATGAAAGGGTTAGGCTCAGACAGCAGGAACCGTATGTTCGCGTCCGGGTTCACCTTCAGCCCTCCGGCATCTGTCCGGATATGCTTCCCTATCAGCTTACCAGCCGCCTTCACCTTCGGGCGGATGCATGCCCTGACGATGTCGCTGTCATACAGCTTCCCGTTCCAGGAATAATAATGCTCCCCATATGTGGTGACCATCTGCATCACGCTTTTGTCCGCCTTTTCGGCCTTCATGGCCTTCCGTCTCCTGAAAAATCCCAACTCTGTCACCTCCTATGCCACCATGCTCAGGTATTCCTCCAGGTGGTTCTCCAGCTCCACATATGCGTCCAGCAGGCTGGCCATTCCGTCGATGCGGCGCGTGGCCCCCTGCTTCCCTTTGGCGGGCTGGATATTGTCGTTCCTGTCCACATCCACCGCGGTGTTGCAGAGGCACCACTTCAGGATAGGATTGTTGTTGTACACCACCCGTTTCTTCGCCAGGTCTGCCCCCAGGCTCTTCATGGGCCCGGACAATGTCTTCTTGCCCTGGAACACCAGATCTATCACGGAAGTGCCGAAGACGTTCCGCATCTCCTCCACGAAATAGGTGGCGCTCCATCCATCCACGCCACACTTGAACAGGTAGATGTCCTTCTGCTCCTGCATCTCCCTGTACCAATCCACCACGTACTTGTAATGCATCCGGTTCCCAGGGCAGGTACGCAGGAACCCCCGCTCCTTCCAGATGTCGTAAGGTATCTTGTCCTCCCTCACCCTGGCCTCCAGAAGGTCTTCCGGAATCCAGTACATCTGCTCCACATATATCCTGTCATCCTCTGGAACCATGAAGATGACGGTGGCGCATGTCAGGTCGGTGGTGCTGGACAGGTCACACCCGCCGATGCCGTACCTGGGCTTCAGCTGGGCAACATCGAAGAGCTCCTGGTTGTCTATCTGTTCAAAGGTGAGCCATGCTTCCGTGGACGTCTCCCTGATGTTGAACTCCTTGCACACCAGGTTCCTGACCAGGCTGGGATTCTCCATGGCCTTGCGCACCTTCTCCGCCAGGGCCTCCCTATTCTTGATCGTCCCCAGCCCAGGGTTGGCCTTCTTCCAACACTCGGGATCCGTCCACTCCTTGCGCTCGTCCAGCTCGTATATGAACGGGAAGAAATGGATGTCCTTGTAGCCGTCATCATCGAACAGTCCGTTGATGACCCTCTCCGACTCCTCGTACTTCTGGTCGTAGATATCCTCCCGGATGGTCCCGGCAGTGGAGGTGATGTAGATCAGCGGCTGCTCCCTGGCGGTGACGCCATCCGCGATGATGTCGTACAGCCTCCGCCCGTCCTTCCACTGATGGATCTCGTCCATGAGCCCGCAGTGGATGTTCAGGCCGTCCAAGGTGTCGCTGTCGGATGCCAGCGGTTTGAACGTCCCATCGTTGTACAGCTCGCTGGAGAGCTCCGACACCAATGGCTTGACCCGTTTGAGCAGCGACTGGGACTTCCTGACCATGCGCTTCGATTCCGTCCAGATGATCTTCGCCTGGTCCTTCTTGGTGGCCACCGCGTACACTTCCGGCCCAGGCTCCCCATCCCCCAGGAGCATGTACAGCCCCACGATGGATGCCAGCAGGGACTTGCCGTTCTTCTTTCCTACGATGAGCACGGCCTCCCGGCACATCCGGTTGCCCTCGATGTCGATGAATCCGAAGATGGCCGCAAGGTGGGCCTTCTCCCAGAGCTCCAGCCGCACCGGCCTGCCTGCTCCCGCGCCCTTGGACAGCCTGCAGTAGTTCTCCGCGAACTCTATCACATGGTTGGCCCGCTTCGCGGAATAGAAGTATTCGCCCGGCTGCCTGACCAGGGATGCCAGGTACCTGTACCAGCGGCGGATCTTGTCCCCCACCGTCTCCTTCCCGCTTTCAATCGCCTCCCAGTATTCCAGGATCGGATTATAGTCCAGCGGGTACTCCATCCTCTTCATACGTCCTCCCTGCCGTCAACGAAGTCCTCGAAGCCGTCCCCGGGCGGCTCCGGCCTCTGCTGCTTGGGCATGCAGTCCACCAGGATCTTCATGGCCTGGGTCAGCTTCTGGGACAGCTGCAGGTATGTCTGGGACTCCGGGCTCTGCTTGGTGCCGTACTGGTTCTCGCCGTTCTTGTATACGGCTGTCGTGCCCTCCCTGTTGATGGTCTCCCGGAGATCCTGCATGGTGACGGTCATGAACGCCACATCCGCGATGGTAGACAGCACCAGCTTCTTCCTGTCCTCGTCAATCTTCCCGAAAAGCTTCTTGATCCTCGCTTCCTCTTTCTTTATCCGCTTGACTCTGTCCAGATATTCGGAGTCGTCAGGGCTGATGATGCGCCCTTCAATCTCCTCTTTGTGCGCGCCCATATACCACACCCCCTTTACGCGCGGCCTGTGTGTTAAAGGAAAGCCACCCCTACGGTCTCCTTCTGATGACCCACATTTCCATTCAAGGGGGGCTACTCCTCATACGCTGAAAAATATTTTCCAATGATTTCTCTTGCCTTCCGCTTATCCTTCCTCTCTGCATCAGCCTCGCTCCTCCGCATGCATTCATCATATTCCGCTCCGACAAATATAAGCTCGGCTCCAAGCCTGAGGCTTAATGCTATGCGTTCCGCCCGGCGCGGAAGTCCTGCTATGACCCATATGTTCCTGCAGTCCACCCGCTCTTGTTCAATCAATCCGTACAGACATTCCCTCAACGCCAGAGCGACAGACAGTAAATTATCTGGAACTGTGGATTTTTCTTCCAGGGAAATCGCCTGCTCTAAATAATCTAAATCTACAACCAAATCACCCTTGCTTTTATGATGCTTTACGAACGTTGTCTTTCCAGCCGCTGGCGGTCCATATATAATATAGCAATGCGCATTCCGGTTTTTGGGGCTTTTCCCTGTGCGGATACCATCCACATCATCTACCTCCCTCATAGATATTGGCTGGCCGTCTGCCGTGAATCTGCACAGAGGCCTGCTGCCCCCGCCTATCCCATGGCCCTCGAACCTGTCATGACAGTCCTTGCAGACGTACTCCAGGTTCCCATGGTTCAGGGATATCTCAGGATTCGTTATGGTCTCCTGGGTGAGCGGTTTCCTGTGGTGCACGATGTATCCAGGCCTGTCATGGCATTCCTCGCACAGGCCGCCGTCCGCCAGGATTCTGTCCTTTATGTATGCGTCCCTGCACTTCAGCCACCTTTTGGATCTGTAGAATGTCTTCGCCCACTCCTGTGCCATCCCGGTCTCCCTCCATCCCTGCTGCCGCAGATATCCTCCCACACAAAAGGACACGGCTGCTGCCGTGCCCCATATAGCGGAAGGAGCAGGCCGTTCGTGCCTACCCCTTCAATTGTTATTATACATGTGCATCGTGTGAATTGTGTGCAAGTTTATTAAAAAAATATAAACTCCTGGTTTCCCATCCAATATCTCACAATATATTTTTTACGTAATTTACGCACTTTCTATTGACATTATGTAAATTACGTAATATAATGGAATCATGGAGGAGGTGGTCAGGTGAAGCGCAGGGACTTAATAAAACAATTGGAAGCTGCCGGATATAGAGCAGACCGCGATGATGGCGGGCATACTGTTTACGAGAAGGACGGCAGCCGTCCGGTGCAAGTCCCAAGACACCGGGAAATAAACGAGAACACCGCGAAATCCATACTCAAGGTGGCAGGGCTGAGATAGGGCCCTGCTGCCATACCAAAATAAAGGAGGTCACAGACTATGGCAGAATATGTATATCCAGCCGTCTTCCATCCAAATGACGACGGTTCCTTCACCATCACTTATCCCGACCTGCCAGGCTGCATCAGTGAGGGCAAGTCCCTGGGGAACGCCATGTATATGGCACAGTCGGCATTGACCCAATGGATCGAGTATCTCACAGACAAGAAGCAGGACGTCCCTATGGCAAGCGGCCTTGGCAGCTTAGAGACCGAACCAGGCGAATTTGTCAACCTAATCCGTGCCGACATCAAGGATGGCCGGGCGGTAAAGCGTACTGTCAGCATACCGAAGTGGATGGATGACAAGGTGGCCGAAACCGGCCTGAGCCTGTCCCGTGTGCTACAGGATGCGCTTAAGGAACGGCTGAATGTCGGATAGGCAGATGCCCTGACCTTTACTGGGCCAGGGCATTTAGCTTCCTGCTGACCGTGCTCCTGTCCATATGTATGAACTTGCCTATCTCTTTCTGCGTCCTTCCCTCCAGAAAGTACATCCGGAATATCCTCCTGGTGAGACTGTCCGCTATGTCCTCTTCTACATATCTCTCTATGGCATCGCACTGCTCCTGCAGCACATAGATTCTTTTTTCGTAATGCTTTTTCTGCCATTCCAGCCTTTCCCAGTCCACCCCTACGACAGCCTGCGGCACTGGATACCCTCTCCGATAATCATTTATAACGGAGCTGCCGAGTACGGAGTCGCCTTCGCCCAGGTGGGTCAGCGCATATTGTATCTCCGATATCTCCTGCTTCATGCTCCTGTATGATTCCAGCTGCTTCCTTGTCACCTGCTCCACCTCACTCCTCCCACACCTGCTGCCGCTCTGCCTATAGCACCAGCATCCCCATTCCGCGCATTTGGTGTTATAGACTTTGTCATAGCCCCTTTCTCCGCACATCATGTTCATAGTTCATCCAGACCACCTCCTGCCGCCGTCTTCCGCCATCTGCGCAACTAGTGAAACATGCCTTGCTCCATCCCTGCAGGTAATCGTTGTACATCTCCGACTCATATCCGGATATCATGACCTGCGCCTTGCTCTGCAGGACAGTCTTAAGCAGCTCCTCATGGTCAGCATCCTCCATCTCGTGCTTGTACTGCTTCCGGCTCCTGGTGCCCAACAGATACGGCGGATCCAGGTAGATAAAAACATCTCGGTTGTCGAACCGCTTTATCACCTCCAGGGCTGGCCTACATTCAATCTGAATCTTCCGCAGTCTTTCTCCCACCTCAACTATCCATTCCGGCAGACGGTACCAGTCCCAGAGGGCATACATCCTTTCCCGGCCGATAGCATCGTATTTCCATCCGCTCTTATATCCGTCATTCCTGGAGCCGTATGCCTGCCAGCACCGAATCAGGAAGCGGCATGCCTTACGGAACCCATCATCCCCCAACGTTATCCCCGTAGTCGATGTCGCCTCGAAAGATGCATCATATGTCTCCCTGCTGTACGGGGTCGTCATTACCAGCCTAGCCAGATACACGGAATCTTCCTGGATGCACCTGAACAGGTTCACCACCTCGCCGTCCATGTCGTTGATTGTCTCGATGCAGGAGGGCGTTTTATTGGAGAGCACCGCCCCGCTGCCGAAATAGGGTTCTACGTAGCTGTGGTGCGGTGGTATCAGCTTCACAAGCTGGCTGGCTATATTCCATTTGCTGCCCGAATATTTCAATACCCTACGCATGATCCCCTCTCCACGATTTCCATCGCATACCTTAATCCTGTCGCAATTCCTCTACAATAATGCTGTCGGATTTCAGAATTTCAATTAGCGGACACCACTCCTGCACCTTGTCATCAGGGTATGGATAATCTATGCCCATTCCGTTCCCTCTGCATGTCATGTCCGTATATGCGCTTGAAAATAATGGACACTTATCACAACATTCCGGCGTATCAATCACTAAAATAGATTTACCCATTCTTACTTTTCTCCTTCCACAATCCGTCACCTGCTTCGCATCCGCATTTGAAATAACAGAAAAATTTCATGTTGCACCAGTGCAACTCAGTTGACAACCAGCTCTTTTTCCAGAGCGCCAAAGTCATAATCATGCTGAGCAAATTGATTGAACCTGTTCTTCCCTCCGCCTGCTGCCGTCCGCTCCCTTTCCGGCCTTACGTACTGCCCTGGAAGATAGGCGGCGAAGAAATTGTCCGTCAGGAAAGAAGCCACGCTCCGGACATACTCCTCCTTCCGGCCCAGCGCCTTCATGGCCTCCGCATAGTTGGCGGCTGCTGCCACCAGATCCTGTTCCATGATGTGGCAGTCCTCCCGCAGCACCCTACAGTAGGCCCTCTCTGCCGCCGGGCGGTCGTTCCCGTGTTTCGGGTACACTTCCCAGAACGCGTCAAAGTGTTCCACCGCAGGCGCGCGTATCCTCTCTCCCTCTTTGTCTATGTCTATGTCTTTTAATGTGCCACTGTTTCGCGCACCATCTCGATTACCATCTTGCGCACCTTTTTGCCTACCATCTTGCGCACTATCTCGCTTACTATATGCCATAGTGATTCTGTACAGGGTCGCCTTCGTCCCTCGTTCCCGGAAGTCCAGGAGCCCCCTTTGCTTCAATTCGTTCCGCGCTTTCAGTATTCCTGATCTTGATAGTCCGGTCAGTACGGAGAGCACCTGATTCGGCGCCTGGAACCACTCTGTCCAGTTGCTCCTGTTGCATACATGCAGCAGAGCCATGTATAGCGACACCTGCCCTGTAGACAATGGGTTCGTCGTGGCCGCATCCCAGAACGCATTGATGATTATATGTAATTCACGTTTCCATCAATCCCTCCTTCCGCTCAGATGCCACCTTTCCCTTGTCTGTAGGTACTGGTGCAGTTTCCCCGTATTTCCTTATGTACTCCAGATGGTACGGTATCCTCCGTCCAACGGCTGCTGCCATGGGGATGGCCTCTGTTATGTACTCCTCATACAGCTTCTGCTTTTCCTGACTGTCCATAGCGCCTCCTAACGTCCCCCCGCCCCGCTCCACTCTATGGCAAGGGCTATCCTCCCGAGGTCAGCGCCGGATTTTTGAGCCGTTTCCACTGCGTCCTCCCATCGCCTATCGAAATCCTCCTGATAGCGCATAGGGAATCCCGTCACGTCCCTGATGCCCCTCTTCTGCTCCAACGTCAGCATACATCCCTCCTTTCCGGGGGCCGGAACCCCCACCTTGCCTACAGTTTCCGTGATGTATCAAATCCTCCAGAAAGGCTAGATAAAGTTGCGCCCGAAGACCTCCATCCATTCCTCATGGGAATGCTTCCGTTCGAAAGCCATCTGCGCGTTCGCCTGCAGGAGCCTCCGGAGCCTTATGTTGCTGTGCACCGCATCCGGCCCTACCAGATGATGCTCGATGCACAGGTAGACCTTCAGGCCATATCGCTCGGAGAGCCTCCTGTTCGCGGTGCCCGGCATGGCATGGTGCTCCTGCAGGTCTTCCCTGGCGTTGTAATCGTCCCTCAGGAGCATGCATAGGTAGCATGTCCTGTCCTCTTTTCTGTGCATGATGCTCTTAGCCATCCGTCCCCTCCTTCTCCCTCATGTCCAGCAGCCTCTCCAGGTCTGCTGCCAAATCTGTGGCATCCTGGTACGCTTTTTCCAGATACTCCGTGGGAATCGGCCTGTCGTCCCATATAGTGAAATATTTCTGCAGACTGTCCATGCGCTTCCGTATCCCCATCCGGAGCTCCTCCCTGCGGAGGGCAGCATCCACGGCGGCTTCTTCGTCTTCCTCATGTGCAGGGGCGTCCACAGCACCTGCCGCCCTCCCGGCCATCGGCATGGCATCCTCTCCCACACCGCCCGCATCAAGCCCTTCCGCCTCTCCGTCCGGCTCTTCTACTGCCTCCACAGGAGGAGCCTCTACGATTTCCTCGAAATGGGCATCCGGTATCGCCTCCGGATAGTCTGCTACCGCCATCTGGCCCGGCAGCTGCTCCTCCGGCTCCGGATGCGCCTCATCTGCCGTGACCTTTGTAGGCCTTCCGTCCCCGCGTCCCTTTTCTGTAGCCTTAGGCGGCACCGCCTTCACTACCTTGGACTCCTTCCTCTTCTGGGGCGGGGCCTCTCCCGTACCCCGCCCATCCGTAGCCAGTCCCGGGGTGGCCTCCGCCAATGGCTCCCCATACTCCTGCTGCCAGGATCCCTTCACGGGGCCGGGGTGCATGATGCTGGCGACTGCTGCCTGGACATCCTCCGCGGAACATCTTTCCTTCTCGCAGCTACGGACGTTCGTCACGCTGGCCGCATCTCCGGAAAAGGAGAGCATCAGCCGCCCTGTGCCAGGCACCCTCACCATGTAGACGGCATCTCCCTGCGGGGCGAGCACGTCCATCACCATGTTCCCAGCAGCAATGCCGCCTATCGTATAGATATCATGCAGCTTATGGTACAGGACCAGCTGCTCCCTGCCCAGCTGCCGGACGGCA
>OFFK01000276.1_pt1 | contig 44752 bp, 43 predicted proteins | sample 1521361 | NCBI WGS metagenome assembly OFFK01 (sample SAMEA3504096, study PRJEB24116) | mouse gut metagenome | biome: mouse gut; feature: mouse-associated habitat; material: faeces | place: Denmark | collected 2011 | reverse complement strand
CTTGCATGTGTTAGGCACGCCGCCAGCGTTCATCCTGAGCCAGGATCAAACTCTCATGTTAAAAAGTTTTCCCTGCCAGATGTCTGGCTTTCCAGTTTTGTTTTCTGGTTTTACTGTTTAGGTCGAGTTTTTGTCTCTCCGGACGCTTCGCCCTTCAAGACTTTGTTCTCTGAAATTTCCGCATCCTTCATTACTGTCGGACACTTCAGGCTGCATCGTTGCTGCCTTGTTTTCGGAATTTTCAGGGTTGCATTACTGTTCATTTGTCAAGGTTCTGTTGTTTTTGTTTGTTGCTCTTGCGTTGCAACTCTGATATCTTATCACAGGTTCTCTTTGTTGTCAACACCTTTTTTCAACTTTTTTCATTTTGTTTTGCCGTTCAATCGACAAACCTTAACTTGAAAGCTTCAATCTCGCAACGCTCTACATTGTATCACAACCTTCCATATTTTGTCAACATCTTTTTTTATTTTTTCAGCTGACTGGAAGCTGTCTGTAGTGCTCTCAACGAAAGCTTGTTTATTGTAAGCGAATTACCAGAAAATGTCAATACCTATTTTCAAAAAAATTTCGTTTTTTCTCTTTTCGTTTTTTCGCTCCTTTTCAACACAAAAAGAAACGGGAACATGACATTTCCGATGTTCCCGTTTCTTCCGACAAGCGAAACGGAGAAAGAGGGATTTGAACCCTCGCGCCGGTTGCCCGACCTACACCCTTAGCAGGGGCGCCTCTTCGGCCTCTTGAGTATTTCTCCTTAATCCGAACTGATACTGCCAATATGCTGTTTTTGTCACTCTGCGTGACACAAGTGTTATTATACACAAAAGGAATTCACTTGTCAATTACTTTTTAAATGTTTCTGGCAATTTGTTTCTGGCACGGTTACAATTCACGGCCTAGCCGATAAAGAAAACCCCGCAGTTATTGATAGCGGGGTTTTTGCATGGTTAATAGAGGTGCCTGTATATTTTTAACATCACACCTCCAGACCGGCATTAAATCTCTCTTTGACCGATTCGTATATATTTTTACCTGCAGCTTTGATGGACTGGATGATACTCAAGCCGTCGCAGAACCAGTCTACTCCATTCTGGCTGCGAAAGCACATCACCTGGGCCGCTTTCCGTTTGAATTTTCTTGCACATCTTTCTGCCAGGTTGTTATCCGGTTCCACCCTTGGATCATGTAAAAAGAGTGTGTACCTCTCTTTTTCTTCTGCCATCCGTTTGTAAAGGTTATACCCGTCTTTGAAATATTCGCCGGGTGGCTCATATTCATATTCCGTTTTTGCAGTCGTTATGATCTCGTCATACCTCTGATCTAATTCGGCGACTTTTTCCAAATCTTCCTCCCCTCCATTATGTACATCATTCCAATATATGACCGCATCTTTGATCCATTCTTTCATCATGGCATTCCATGTGAGGTTTTTTTCATTTTCTATGCTGCTAATGAGATATCTTTTTATGTGCGCCATGCATTCCTGGTTTTTCGAACCATGCTTTATCAAAGCCGCTTCATGGTCGCTGATCAGGATGCCGTCATAAAATTCCAGGGGAGAGCCTTCCACGCCTTCCTCTCCTTTTTTAGGACGCCCCTGATACAATACCGTATCGCCCGCGGCACAGATCATGACAGCAGTCTGGCCTCCGTTCATTCTGCCAAATGTAAAATCTGCATGCATAACAGGAGCGGAAAAAAGCTTTAAGAAAACCTCATCCCGTTCCTCTTTTGTCTTTTCCGAAAATTGTCTGGAAAGACTGCAGATAAGGCCGGTGGACAGATCCAGCCCCCCGCCGGTGACCTCCTTTATAAAACTCTGCGTTCTTCCGATCCCAACGTAACATTCATTATTCAGCAGGTATGCAAATGCTTTTACCGTTCCGTCATAGGCCACTTCATCTTTTAGGCCCTCCGGAAAAGCAGCATGCACCCTCTGGCCCGTTGTCTGGTTCCTAAATTCCGGTGTCTGGTACTCGATTACTTCTACATTCACATGCAGTTTTATCAACTGCTTGCGGATGATTCTGCCGGTTTCTTTGAAGTTTGGGTCGTCTGTATATATAGGCGGTGCCGGAATGGCTACCACCTCTGTTGGCTCCATCTGTTTACGCTCATGATGGATATGCCCTTTCTGCCCGCCTGGTTTTTTCCCGCTTTTTTCCCTTCCGTTTGGAATGGTTTTATGGTTTGGGCTCTGTGAGGATGATTTGGAAGAGTTCGTATGGTCCTTATTGATACGTGCCGTTAATGCGGCTATTTTCTGTTCCGCGTCATAGAGGGCTGCTTTCAGCTCATATAATTCGCGGTTTTTATTCCGCAGCTCATCGCGCAGTCTGTCCATAGCGGCATCCCTCTGGCGTTCCACTTCGAGGACGCGCTGCCCAAGACGCGCGATCTCTTTGCGCAGGGCAAATTTTCCCGCATCCGCTTGCCGATAAACATCATCAAATATCCCGGACCATATTTTCCGGACATCAACCGTCTCCGCATGGGCCTTTCTAAGCTCTTCTTCCAGCCTGCGGATCTTAGCATTCTGCTCACGAAAAACGGCTTTGGACTGTTCCTGCATCCGCACATACTTCTCGCCGGATTCAAAAGCTTTCACTTTGTCTTCCGCTGCTTTGAGCCTTATTCTTAATATACCTGTATCAAATGATGGGCCAATAGACATGGCAGCCTCCCGGTCAATAGCCTTTTAGTCCTTTGATCTGTTTCTTTAATGATTCGATAAGTGTTTCCTGGGCTTCATACTTTTTCAGAAGCTTTTCATACATTTTTTTATAATCGGCACTGTCCATGGCCACTGTTTTGCATTTCCTGTTCCGTCCGTCTGTCGGGACGATCTCCCCGGTTTCCGGATCGACTCTTCCAATAAGCTTTCTCTTTGCCCTGGTCATCTTTTTCTCAGGATCCCAGTAAGAATGAGATTCGTATGCATAAGTGATACCAGAACGCTTGTCGTATTGTTTAATAATTGCCATGATAATCCTCCTTTGGATGTGGTTATGTGCATATTGTATCACATAACCATATAAAACACAATACTAAAATGCCAAAAAGTATTGAAATTTCAACACTTTTTGGCATTTCTACCTCTTGATTTATATGGTTATGAAAATTCAAAAAACTTAAGAAATCCTAATCGGCTAGGCCGTGAATTGTAACCTGGCACGTTCCCCTTGAAGCCTACTTTTCAGCCTTCCGTTTCGTCCCGGCGATATTCCTGCGCCGCAGTCTCATACAAATCGTTCCCCGCGGCATCCATCACTACGATGACGGGAAAATCCCGCACCTCCAGCTTTCGGATAGCCTCCGTCCCCAAATCTTCATAGGCAATCACTTCTGACGCAAGAATGGAACGGGAGAGCAGCGCGCCCGCGCCGCCCACCGCCGCAAAATAGACCGCGCCGTTGCGCACGATGGCATCCTTCACTGTCTGAAGCCGCTTTCCCTTTCCTATCATTCCCTTCAGCCCCAAATCCAGGAGTGCAGGAGCATATCTGTCCATACGGCTGGCTGTGGTAGGGCCGGCAGAACCAATCGGCCTTCCTTCCCTTGCCGGGGAGGGCCCCATATAATAAATGACATTGTCCTTTATGTCCAAAGGCAGCTCTTCCCCTCGCTCCAGCGCTTCATGCATCCTTTTATGGGCGGCATCCCTGGCTGTGTAGATGGTTCCCGTCAGATATATGTAATCCCCGGCCCGAAGAGAGGCGGCCGTCTCCGCCGACAATGGTACTGTAATGTGTCTTTCCATTTCCGTTTCCCCTTCTATATCGTCCTCACTGCGTGGCGGTTCACATGACAGCAGATGTTCACTGCCACAGGGAGCCCCGCTATATGTGTGGGATAGGTTTCGATGTTCACCGCAAGCGCCGTGGTGGTCCCTCCCAGGCCTCCCGGCCCAATGCCGGAGCGGTTGATCTTCTCCAGCAGTTCCTGCTCCAGCCTGCATACATAGGGTATCTTTGAGTGCTCGTCTACCGGACGGGTCAATGCCCGTTTTGCCATCAGGGCACATTTCTCAAAGGTCCCTCCAATTCCCACCCCCACCACCATGGGCGGGCAGGCATTCGGTCCCGCATCCTCCACGGCCCTCAGCACGGCCGCTTTGACCCCTTCAATGCCGTCAGCGGGCTTAAGCATGAACACACGGCTCATATTCTCGCTCCCAAAGCCCTTTGGCGCCACTGTAACCTTCACCTTATCCCCGGGCACTATGGCATAGTGTATGACAGCCGGCGTATTGTCCCTGGTGTTTTCCCGTTCTATCGGATCCCCGACCACTGACTTGCGCAGGAAGCCCTCCGTATATCCCTGCCTGACTCCCTCGTTTACGGCCTCCTCCAGCACGCCTCCCTCAAAATGCACTTCCTGTCCCACTTCCATAAATACCACAGCCATGCCCGTATCCTGACAGATGGGGATCATGTCTTCCCCTGCTATCCGCATGTTCTCCTCAAGTTGTCCCAGTATCTGACGCCCCAGCGCGGACGCCTCCCGACCTGCCGCTGTCCGCATGGCACACTTCATATCTTCCGAAAGGAAATGATTCGCCTCTATGCACATTTCCTTTATATTCTCCGTAATCTCCGAGACGTCCAATGCTCTCATATCCGCTCCTTTATTTCCCGCAGCGCTTCAGGCTCCTTGCCCGCCACACTATTCCACAATCGTCCTCCTGATGTTTTCCAGCTCTTCCTGGGCGGGACTTCCCGTCTTCCAGTTGATGCTCTGGCCGTCGTCCACATATCTGGGAATCAGATGGAGATGGAAATGACGTACCGTCTGGCCTGCCGCCTCGCCATTGTTCTGCACCAGGTTCAGTCCGTCACAGCGAAGCTTTTCCACTAAAGTCGCAGCCATCTTCTGGGCCAGAACCATTACCTCCGATGCGCTCTCCCGGGGAAGGTCATATAGATTCTCAGCATGCTCCCTGGGCAAAATCAGCGCATGGCCCTTTGTGGCCGGCCCCAAATCCAGAATCACCCGGAAATTCCGGTCTTCATATAAGGTCTTCGAGGGAATCTCTCCGTTGGCAATCTTGCAGAAAATACAATTATCTTTCTTCATCTCTCCAGCACTCCTCTTCTTCGTATCTTTTCCGCCTGGAAATCACAATGGTTTCCCTTCAAAATCGAATATCAGATCCAGCGACCGCAAAAGCTTAAAGTCCCCTTTCGCCTTCATGGAGCCGGACATAAAGGCCCTCTGGAAGGTCATCCGTCCATTCACGATGTCTTCCATGACCGACTTTCCCATCTGCAGTTCTACATCCGGGCGGTCACAGGCTCCATAGCTGCACTCCAGCAGGGCGCCGTCAATCGACAAAATCAATTTTTTCTTCTTCTCTTCTATATCAATGGAATACTCCGCCCTGAATCCCGCCTGCGGCTTGAAGACCCTCTTCAGGGACGCAAGGTATTCCTCCTCGTTGTCCTGCTCATCCTCACTGAGCATATCGCGGAACAGACTGGTCAGTTCTTTGATGTCCTGCTTCTGGCGCTGTACATAGCTGTCGTCAGATACATACTGGGAAAGCTGCTCTGTCTCCTGCGGCGTCAGGTTATTGCTCTTGGGCACGGCAATTTTCTGCCTCACCGCCTGGTTGCTGGCCGGGAAGCAGGCAATATGCTGGTTTATGGAGCGGTACATATTCTCGGCTTTCTTTTCAATGATTTTAATGTACTGCTCATTCATTTCAAGCGTCACTGTATTTTCTATATAACCGCAGATGCCATTGCAGGGAAGGCCGCCCAGAATCTCCCATGCGGTAGACAGGTTGAGCTCTGCTTCACGCTCTCCGTAGGTGGTGGACATGACTACCGGGCACATGTAGATTTCCGCTATCTTCCCCTTGTCCCCGAACAGCCAGCAGGCATCCAGAAACTGCTGCATATATCCGCCGATACCGTACCACTCCACCGTAGTGGCGAGAATGATGCCATCCACGTTTTTCAGCGTCTGCGGCAATGTGGGTATGGCATTCTTGGCCTCATACAGATTATAGCGCGTGACATTGACCCGAAGCTCCTCCAAAATCTCCTGCATTTTGTTGATGACGAACAAAGTCGGGTCGTCAATAATGCCTCTGCCGCCGTAATAAATATTAATGTTCACAACCACACCTCACAATCCATTTTCCGTATAATCCCCCTGATGCCGCAGAATAGGCTTCAATCCGCCGGCCTCTGCCGCCAGCGCATGAACACGCATATGACGCTGGCGGCCACAAAGCCTGTAAGCAGTCCGCCCACATGGGCCGCATTGTCGATATTATGTCCTACAAAGCCGCTGTAGAGCGAATACCCTATCATCAGCAGTACCCTGACCGGTGTCACGTTCTCCATTCTCCTGCCAGAAAACAATACCATAGCCAGCAGCACTCCGTCAAGTCCGAACACTGCTCCGCTGGCCCCCAGGGAAGCTGCCGGGTCACGGCGAAGCACTCTGGACGCAAGCGACAGCAGATTCCCGCCGATGCCGGAAAGAAAGTACAATACGCCGTAGCTGACATGGCCTACTTCCTTTTCAATCATGGAGCCGAGGAAAAACAGAATCAGCATATTATTGAAAAGATGGTCTATCCCGCTGTGGAGAAACATCGACCACAAAATCCTGCCATACTCCCCCCACACCAGCACGCTATAAACATCCAACCTGCCCACACTGTACAGAAAATCGCCCGTAAAATGGCATGCGGCAAAGACGATGACGTTGACAGCCACCAAAGCTGTGCTCACGATGGGTTGAAATTTCAATGACTTCAGTGACTGCAAGGGCCTTCTTCCTCCTGAGCATCGCTCTCTTCCGTCAGAATGTTCTTTGGAATGCTCCTCTTCCATTGGAATGCTCCTCTTCCATTGGAATGCTCCTCTTCCATAGTATCGATTCTAGCACAGTTTCATGCGCTTTTCAATTAATATTGCCTTAACGGAAAATAAAAACCACCTTGCCGAATCTTATTTCATCCCCCTCCGCCAGTTTTTTCTTTTCGTAGGGACGCATCCGCTGGCCGTTCTGGAAGGTTCCGTTGGTAGAGTTCAAATCCTCCAGATAAGTATCGCCTTCCTCATTCGTGATGCGTGCGTGCATCCTGCTGACCGAAGCATCCTGCAGCACCAAATCCACTTCCCCCTTTTTCTTTCCTACAGAAAGGCTCGGCTGTTCCAGGCTTAGAAAGAGCTTCCCCTCCGGCGTGAGCAGCCTGTGGGGCTGCTTAAGGGCCTCTGTCTTATCCTCAAAGAATAAGGTCTGTCCGTATGTTCCCTCATACTGGGTTTTCTCCGCCACCGCATGCCCCGTCATCTCCTGCTGCATGGATTGCCTGTAATCCTCCCTCAGCTTCTGGCTGCGGCTGCGTTTTCCCTCCAAAATGCCCCTGATGCCCTTTCTGCCTGCTTTCGGGGACTTTTCCTGCATCTGCGCCTCTTCCTCCCTGACGTCGATGACCGGGAGTGCGGAGGCTGCCGTCCCTCCCGCCTCTTCCATCCTGGATTCCCCCACCATGGTATACACCAGTTCCGGAAGCCTGGTATTCTCCAGACATTCCGCATCCTCGAAAATCTGGGCCTGTAGATAAATCTCCCCGTTCCGCTCCATCTTTTCGTACATGCGGTAGACACAGTCCACAAGCACTTCGTCATTGTAGTCGATATGTTCCACCCAGAACTCCATAAGCTTCATAAATCCCGATTCCCCCTCATAATACGGGATATACAGGAAGGAAAATACATTGTCTTCCAATTCCTGGAAAATCTGTTCCGGATACCAGATGATATTGTCTATATCCAGTAGGAAACGGCTCAGCTCCTGCCGGATATGCCGCAGACTCCACAGGAAATCCCTCACCCACTCTCTGGTGATGCAGCGGCCGCCATACAGAAGCGCCACATTCTGTCTGGAGGATATGTCATAGTAAAGATAGGCCTTCCCGTCGATGTAGCGCAGACTGCAGGGAAGTAGGCCGTTAATCTTGCATCTTCCGAGAATGCTGTATTGGTATCTCTTCTCCTCAGGCATCCTGTCAAGCAGGATTCTTTCGTAATTACAGTTCAGGCTTCTTACATACTCCACATTCAGCATCCTGCCCGTCACCTCCCTGTCTCTCCCCGGAACCTATGGCACAGACGGATGAATGTCACCGGCGAAAGACGGCTGTACCCGAAGCTTGCGCTGGTCTCCCATACATTGTCCCCATTCCAGAAATTCCATCCAGGCACCGGAAATGTCAGCCTCCCGGCCCCCTCCGCCAGGAAACGGTTCCTGTCCAGAGAGGCATCCAGCCTGGTAATCCTCCAGGCCGCATATTTCTCCCTGTACAGTTCGGACATCCGCACCTGTACCTTCTGCTCCAACTGTGCCGTATCTGAGGCCTCCGCAAGGCTCCCCCACAGAGCCAAAGCCCCTATATCCTGTTCCAGCAGACATCTGTCATATTGGAACAGCATGGTATAAATGACAAAAAGTATCGCGCCTGTCACCAAAGGCAGCACCAGCGCTGCCTCCACTGTAAAATACGCATTTCGCTCCCTCATCGCTCCTCCCTTCCATGCCCTTTAGGACATCCTCCGCTCCCCTTCTACAATCCCGCCACCAGAAACCACGCTGCCGCCAGAAACGGCAGAAAGGGAAGCCCCGTGTCCCTCCTGGCTCTGCGCAGCGCCAGCAGAGCCATGGCGCACAGGGAAATCAGGAACAGGCCAAGCCCAAACAGCAGCAGGCTCCTGTCACCGCCCAGCGCCATCCCCAGGCATGCCAGCACGATGCCGTCCCCATATCCTGCCTTTTTCGTGGCAAGGGCCGTCAGCAGAAGCAGCACGCCCGGCAATGCCCCTTTCAACATCTCAAGATATCCGCTTTGCCGGGACAAAGCCGCCCACATTGCAAGTCCCCCTCCCAATACAAGCATCCACACCGGCACTCTGCGAGTCCTCACATCCATGATACCCGCGGCCAAAAGCCAGCCTGTCACAAACAGCATACTCCACATATCCCTTATCCTCCACAGCGGCTGCAGGGCCCCAGGCCTGCCTGCTGCGCCTGTTCTATCGTCACGGATGTCACTGTCCTCCTCAGGCCGGAACATCCCCGGTTGTGATGGTACCGGTCTCCCTGGCTGGTAATGTATACAGTGGATGGCGGACTCCCGGAGGCACATCTGGAGCAGGGCTGGTATCTGCCTCCCCCCTGATTCCTGATATAGTCGATTAAATCAGAGGGGACTTCCCGTACAGAGAGCAGCAGATGCGTACAATCCGTGCTCATATGATACACGCTCCCGTTTTCCGTGACGTAGACTATCTGCGTCACCTCCCCGCCCTCCCCTTCACCGGACAGTCGATATCCGTTCCAGATATGCGCGTAATACCGGTTCGCCATTCGAAAAGGTGAAAATCGAATCAGGCTGCTCCATGGCGAGACCGAATATGTGACTACAATGTCGATTTCATCATTGGGCCCGAATATCTCGCTCTCCCAGAGCTGTAGGCCGGCAGCCCCATTCGTCAGCGGAGAGCCATTCAGATAATCCGCCCCTGCGGAGCTTATCACCTGCCCCTTCACATAGGTGGCAGAGACCGCCGTTCCAACCAAATCCCGCCACCAGCCGTCATTATTCTCCGGCACCTCCCCGCTGTCCAGCGCATAGCCGTACACGGACATCCTGCTCCCGATCTGCCACAGCGCCAGTTGCAGGTTCCCATGCAGACGAATCATCTCTATGGCGCATCCCAGGTTCAGGAAAAAGAAAAGGAACAGTGGAAGTACGATGGAGGCCTCCACAGTCATCCCCGCCTCCACTCCCCTGGAAAGCAAGGCGAACAGTGGTGTCCTCTCTATGAAACGGAACAGGACGGACGGGCGGCGTCTGCCGCCGTCCGGGGAAGTATCCGGATTCCGGGCCGAATCCGAAAAAAAGTCTTGATGTGTCGGAGAAGGTTTTCCTATTTTCGTTGAATGTATTGTCTGATTGCTGCCGTTCCATAAAAAGGACATCACTATCCACCTCGCTAATCCCTACTCGTAGTTTTTCTGCCTCGTTATGTCATACTGATAGCCATGGGTGCTCCCAATCCGTACATGAGCTTCTATTGCCCGGAAACAGCCGTCCAGCCGGAAGGCGGCATTCCCCGGTGTCTTCCTGATATCTGCCTCCACCATGTCCATGGCCCTGGCCGTAATCTTATCCGCATCGGAGAGCATCATGAAGATCCTCAGATAATCCTCATAGCCAAGCCCTTCCCCGCCCGTGGTCTCATCCCGCAGGCTGCCGTTCAGCGCCGCCGAAAGGCTGTAGTGCCAGCTCCCATCGTCTTTCAGGAGCGGCACCTTGCCCCCGGCCAGAAGGCTTTTGACGTCATATACGCTCTCCGCGTATGCCCATGCCAGAAGTATCGCGCTTTCCAGCAGCGGGGTCAGCGCCGGAAGCGCAATTACGGTACACGCCGCCGCTGCCACCAGCCGAATCTCCGCCCGCTTCCTCTCATTGGACATCAGATACATGGCATTGGCCCCTTCCCTGAGGATGCACAGACGGTTGACGACCCCTTTCAGGTTCTCCAAATCGCTCTCTTTGCCGGTTATCAGATATTCAATCTGATAGCGGAGCGCGTCCTCTTCATGCTCTCTCCCGTACCGTCCCATATACCGCAGAAGATATTCCTGAAAAAGGAACCTCTCCGCCATCTGTCCGGTGCCCTCCGCTTCCTCCCATGCCATGTTTCCCCGGTTGATTTGTCCCTGCCGCATCCTTTCCTGAACCAGGCTCCCCGTATGTATGATATTCGGAGAAACGCTGGCCTCATCTTCCAAAACCAGCCGCAATAGCCCCATTCTCTTCTTCGCCTCCAGCCCGTCCGTAGGGTTCCTGACCTCCGCCCTCTCCCATTGGTCTTCATTCACTTCCACCATCTGTCCATCGTATTTTTCCACCCATTCCCCAATCTCCTCGTCAAGCTCCTGCTTTCTGGCCTCCTCCTTCCCGTCTTCCAGGCCGTTTATCTCCACTTTCTGCATCCAGCCCTGTAGTTCCTGTAGCAATCCCAGGCCCACATCGGCCTTTACGGCTTCCACCGCGTCCGCGCGGAACGCTGCGCCTCCGTAATCCGTCAAAACGGATACCCCGATTAGTTCCGCGCACTCCACGGCAAGCCCCAGGAAATCCCTGTAGAGATAATCCGAAAGGAAGATATCGTCATAGTTTAAGTTCCCTGACAGATACCGCAGCAGATGCGCCTCCGTATTGGCCTTCGCGCAGGTGGCGGTCCCATAGGAGGAGTCGATGGCAAAGAGGTTGTACTGTTTCATCAGCTCCCGGTGATATTCCGCCATGATGCTCTGCAGACCGATGTCCGTCACGCACTCCGCCTCCAGCCTGGCCCCGTTTCTGCGCACACCGTCTATCAGCGTCAGAAACAGGGACAATATGACTGCCAGACACAGGGCAAGCGTTACGGTCAGGTACGCATTCCGCGGCCTCTCCCGAAATCCCTCCATGCCGCACATCACACAGTGCCCGTCTGTGAAGTGATTTTCTGGAACAGGCTGTTGATGATCTGTATAATCTGGCCCTTGAAGATAATGACCAGCCCCACCAGCACCACGATGATCAGAATGATTTCCACTGTTCCCATGCCGTCTTCCTCTCTGATGAACTCTCTCATTCCCTTTAACTGATTCAGCTTCATTTTTTCCTCTCTTTCCGCCGCAGGCGCGGCCAAATAAACATCGGTTACATATTTGAGAAAGCGGGAATCATGATAACTGCCATTACCACTGCCAGCATCAGCACCATCGGCACCAGCAGCTTGGTCCCTGCCTCTTCCCCCATCTTTTTGCTCTCCTGGAGCCGTTCCTGGCCGGACTTTTCCGCCTCTTCGCGCAGTCTCTCCAGCAGCGTACTGTTCCCCCGCTTCAGGTTCTGGGCCAGTAGCGCGCTCAGCCGGATATACTCCTGCAGGCCGGCCCTTTTCCCGAAATGCTCATAGGCCAGGCCCTCGGAAATCCCGGAGCGCAGCTCTCTACAGGTATAGAGCAGCTCCTCATAGGCAGGAGACGCCCTCCCGCCCTCCATGCGGCCCGCCTCATAATCTCCCGCGATTTTCTGTAAGGCCCCCCGGATCGTCAGGCCCGCTCCCACGAACAGCACCAGCTTGTGTACAATCTCCGGGTATTCCCGGCGCAGTATCTTCTTTCGTTTCTCCAGCCGTTCATGGAGATCCCTGTCCAGGAACAGGAAGACCGCAACCGCCGTCACCACGGCAACCGCCCATAGTATCACACTATTATCTTCCACCATCTGCTTCCAGCGGATGCTCTCGCCCCGCCACTGCCCCGGCAGCTTCCATTCGTCCTGGCCCAGGCTCCCGCTCTGGGACCTGGCCAGCTCCTCTTCCAGCTCCATGCGCAGCAGTTCTTCCTGTGCGGGCACCGGCGGCCTCAATACCACCGACAGCTCCCCACTCCTCTCCCATTCCCCATAGGAGAGCCGGAAGGAGATCCGCACGGTCTCTTCCTCCTCCAGGGAGAATATCTGTCCGGAATCGCTGATTCGTCCCGGGCTGCCGCTTTCCCACCGCACGGATATGGGAATGTCGCCGTAGCTTTCTTTCAGGTTCAGATCCGAATTCACATTCTGCAGGCTTTCATTGGAGCCCAATACATAGTCCGGTAGCTTGTCCAAAAAAGCATCGAACATTTTCTCCGTCTCTTCCGCGGACAGGCGTTTTGGCTCCACCTCCACCTGAAAATCCATCCGCTGCTGCCCAAAATCCGTCCCGATTCTGATTTCCCGGGCCCCCTCCCGATAGCTTCCCCGAACCACTGTCCCGTCCTCCCCCAGGATGACCTTGTCCATGGCGCTGAATTTCGCCGCGGCCGCGAACAGTGTTCCCACGAAGAGGACTGCCAGGCAGATTGCAGCCTTTTTTCCGTAATATTCGGTCTTCAGACATTCCCTGGCCTCTCCGGGGTGGAGGCTCACCAAATCCCGCTCCACCTGCGGCGAGGAGAACAGCCCCGGAATCCTGTGTATCAGCTTTTTATAGAGAAACAGGGATATCTTGTAAAAAGGCTTCAGAAGGGAGGCCACGTCCGGCGGCGGCTCCTGCTTTCTCGCCAGAAAGGACAACACCAGAAACCCTGTCAGCACTGCCAGCGCAATCCAATACAAATGCAACACCTCCTATTTGCAGTTCCTCACCCGAATCATGCCATGTCCGCCATGATCCTCTTCATGATATGCTCCCCCATGACATAGGCCCCGAGATACAGCCCCAGGCAGCCCGTCATGACAGCGATGCCTGTGAAGTTATGATAGAGCGAATCGAAATATCCCGGATTTCCCATATCTATGTAAAACAGTATCCCGAACGGCATGATCTTCATAATCGTCAGTTCCATCTTCTTGCCCCCCAAAAGCATCTGGATCTCCTGGCGCAGTTCAATCTGCCTGCCTATCTGGTTGGCGGAATTCCGGATAATCTCCGACATATTTCCGCCGTTTCTCTTGGCAAGGGCGAAAATCTGGGCAAACTGGGCAATCTCCTCACAGCGGCTCCTCCCTGCCATATCCACCAGAAGCTCCTCCAGGGGGATATTGATGTGCAGGCCTCTCCTGATAAGCTTCAGCTCCTGGCAGATCGGGGCATCCTCCCCGTACATCAAGGCCATGTCCTGCCTGCATTCCAGAAAGGCGTTCTCCACGGAATACCCCGCCTGCAGGGATGTGGCCACCGCCAGGATGCACTCCCGAAACTGTGCGGCCAGCTCCTCCCTGGCCTTTTCCATCTTCTGTCTCCTTATCATGCCAAAGACGGACATCCCTATGGCGGAGAGCGGAATCAATGCCAGGAAGCTCCGATAGAAGAAGTAGGCAAAGACTCCCGTCACGCCCGCGCAGAGCAGAACGGCCCTGGCCCTCTCTCCCTTCTTCCAGTGGTATCTATGAGATTCCTGCCGCTTTAAGCTTGTCTTCATGGAACAGCCCTCCTTTCCCGCACAGCTTCCCCACTACCCGGCCCGCGTCGTCCTCCCCGGATTCCTCAAAGACGAACAGCGGGTTCAGCTTGATCTCATTCTGTTCACAGCAGATCACCTCCGTAATCTCCAGCACCTTTCTGGACTTGTCCCGCAGCCTTCCCAGATGCACGATCACATCCAGGCCGGAGGCTATCTGCTGCCTGATTGCCGCCAGGGGGAGCTCCACCCCCATAAGCACCATGTTCTCCAGTCTGGCCAGCATATCCCTGGCGCTGTTGGCATGGCCGGTGGACATGCTTCCGTCATGTCCCGTATTCAGGCACTGGAGCATGTCGATGGCCTCGGCTCCGCGCACCTCCCCTACGATGATCCTGTCCGGCCGCATCCGCAGGGAGGACTTGATCAGGTCCCGCATGGTGATTTCATTGCAGCCCTCCACATTGCTGTTGCGGGTCTCCAGCCGCACCAGATTGGGCAGCCCCTGAAGCTGCAGCTCCGCGCTGTCCTCAATGGTGATGACCCGTTCCTCCGAGGGGATATAGTGGGACAGGACGTTCAGGAAGGTGGTCTTCCCGCTTCCCGTGCCGCCGCTGATGAAGACATTGTACCTGGCCTTCACCAGCTTCTCCAGGAAGGCTGCGGCTTCCCGGGAGATAGAATTGCTCTGGATCAGCTGCTCCATGGTAATGGGCTTCTCGGGGAACCGCCTGATCGTGACGATCGGGCCGTTCAGCGCTATGGGGTTCATGACGATATTGACCCTGGCTCCGTCGGCCAGCCTCGCGTCCACGATGGGGGAGGCCTCGTTCACCACCCGGTTGCATCCCGCCACAATCTGCTGTATCACATCCTGAAGCTTCTCCGTGGACTCGAAGCCTATGTCCAGCTCCCGCAGCCTTCCGTTCTGTTCTACGAAGATATGGTCCTTTCCGTTGATCATAATCTCCGTGACAGAGCTGTCCTCCACGAATATCTGCAGGATGTCCAGCCTGCGGAGGGAATCGAACAGCTCCTGCTTCAGCCTTCTGCGCAGTTCCACCGGCCAGGCCATCAGCCGTTGCTCCAGAATGACCTGGTCTATGGTATCCTCCACCTCGGCGTCCGTGAAATCCTTCACAAAGTCCATCCGCTCCTGAACCCTGCTCCGCAGCTCCCTTTTCAGCTCCGTATATTCCATCAGCTCTCCCCTCCCTCCTCCAGATCCCCGAGAAGCCCCTTCACCAGATCCGCCAGATCCCCTTTCGTCAGTTGTTCCAGCTCCTCCGGCAGCTTCCGGATATGGGAGAGGGACAGTCTCTTCGTCTTCCCCAGCACATCGCCGTATTCGTACAGCGCAAGGACCTGCTCATATTGGAGCAGCTTGCCCCTGGCGATTCTGTCCTCCCTCGTCAGCGTATAGACATGCCTGCACATCCTGAGGATCTCAAACAGTCCCTGCATGCTCTCTCCCAAATCCAGGACTACATATTCGTATTCTTCCAGCTCCTCGATCCTTTCCAGCAGTCCCAGCCATTCCTGAGGCGTGACCGTAATCAGGTTCTGCCCCGACTTCACGGGCGGCACATAGGCCAGAGCGCCCTTGTGCTTCAGGATCGTCTGCAGCCGCAGCCTGAACTTGTCCTTCTGGGCATTCAGGAAATAGAGGAGATCCGCCAGATCCAGTGTCTGCATGTCCGGCAGGAGCTCGGAAATCCCGGCGTAATGCTCAAAGTTCAGATAGAGCGTGGAGTGCTTCTTGGCCAGCATCAGGCTCATGGTGATGGCAAAGGATGTCTGCATGCATCTGTGCACGGGAGAATAATTCCCGATGAACACGGTCTTCCGGTTGGTCCGCAGAAAAGGGAGCTGGATATCCGCAATCTCCATATAGACGCCCAGCAACTGCCTGAACACTTCCTCGGCCTCCTGATACTTGTCCACATAGGAGATGTCCTCCCATCTCATGACCCCGCTCTCCCCCAGCACCACCAGGCACCCGGGCGCAAGCCCCCGCAGCTCCTGGCGGAAAGCGGACTCCGCCACCACCAGCATGGCTAGCCCTGATTGCTCGGTGCCCAGCAGGGTGTCCACATTGGTGTAGGTATGCAGCTCCCAGGGAAGATTCTTCTGTTTTCTCATAAATTCCGTCATGAGCTGGGCGTATTCCTCCTCCGTATCGCACAGTGCCATGACCTTACACGCCTTTTCTCTCAATAGACACCTCCCAGGAGCAACAGCACGCTGACAAGCACAGGCCCGGACAGACAGATCCCACCTTGTGCGCCTCCTGCGCCTCTCTTCCACATTTTCACCACTGAAATCATTGCCGCAACCAGCAAGGAACAAAACAAGAATACAAGAATCTTTTCCGCGGGCAGATAGCCCGCCGTCACGCCAAGGAGCTTCACGTCCCCGGCTCCAAGGCCCCCAATCTTAAAAAGCGGATACAGTATCGCCATGACGAGAACTGCCTGTCCAAGATACCACAGCAGCCCCGGCGCCCTTTCGTTCCAGAGCCGCCATACCGCCCCCGCGGCAGCCGTCCATATGATCAGATTGTTGGGTATCCTTCTTTCCCCATAGTCATACCTGCAGGCCGCCGCCAAAAAAACACATAGCGCTGCCAACCACATCATCCCTTTCCTTTTCGTTTTCACAGTGCCTGGTCACCGAGGCGAAACCTGCCTCCGGGATTATCTGAGTCGTAGAATTCATTTGAAATACTTGATTTGAAATGATAGTTGCATTATACCCGCTCTGTTTTCCAATTGCAATAGCCATGTCGAAAAAAGTTGAACTTTGGTACATTCTCACAAAATTCTGTAAATCCCAATCCCGTAAAGGGCCAGAAGCCCCGGAAATCCAAGGATTCCGGATGTCAATACCGTAGCCGCATTGATGCCCACCCCCAGCGGCAGCCCTATGCCGCCCAGCAGAGAATTGATGAAATACATGGCGATCGTCCCCAGGATGCCCCTCATGACCACATTCAGAATCTTCTCCATCGTCCACGCTCCAAAATCCGTCCATGACAGCTCTGCCGGCATGGATCCTTTGGAATATAGATATGTCCGCCCGGGGGAAATATGCGGATTTCATATTTTTTCCCAAAATTGGAATAATCTGCCTGCGCCGAGCCTATACTTTTACCGTATCCCCCATACCCTGCAGCACAATAAGCCAATTCCGGCAAAAAAGGAGGCATTGCCATGAAAATGTATTTCAGCCAGAAATCGGGCCCGGACAGCATGACGGAAGAAGACTACACTCCCGTCACACTGAAAGATTCCATAGAAAAAACCCGTAAGGCACTCAACGATGCCTATGCGGGTTTTGATAACGCCGTAGATGTGGACATGATCGACAGCTACATTTATGAAATCAACTCACTCCAGAAAAGATACAAGCATCTGACGAACCTGGCCGCTCTGGAGGTAGGCCCGGGGGATGAAGGGCTATGCAAACATTCCCCGGTTCGTGCCCTGATCAGCCATGTTCTCAGTTAGGGTCGTCCTTCCATAGGTCAGGCCGGCGTAGACCGTCTGGGAATTGCGCATCACAGGCCCGGCGTCGTTCAACTCAGCCAGCTTCCGATACGCGTCACACAGCGGTTCGATCACCCTTCCGACCTCGCCCAGGATTTCGCCGTCCCGGCGCTGTTCGCCAAGGGCCAGGCGCCTGATGCAGAACAGATAGAGCTGCATCAGCGCCGGCGCCGGTTCATGCTCCATATGCAGGGAAGCGATCAGCTCGTTCAGGCAGCCCCTGGCCTTCCGGACAGCCTCCCGGAACCCGTCAGGCTCCCCTGAAGGCTCCCCGCCCTCCGCAAGCGCCTGCACCGCGTCCTCCAGATAGCACAGCAGCATCTCATACAGAATCACTACCAGCTGGGTGGGGTTCGCCTGGGTAATCCTCAGTGTAAAATCCTGTTTTTCCTCTTTCTTCATCCTTCTCCACCCTTTTACTGCAGCAGCTGCAGCACCTGGGACGGCCTCTCATTGGCCTGGGCCAGCATGGAGGTGGCCGCCTGTGTCATCACCTGGGCGGTGGTGTAGTTGGTCATCTCCTCCGCCATGTCCACGTCCATGATGCGGGAGTAGGCCCCGGTCATATTCTCGGAGGTGATGTCCAGGCTGTTGATGGTGGACTCCAGGCGGTTCTGGTAGGCTCCCAGCTGGCCGCGGACGCCGGATATGAAGTGGATGGCTCCCTCGATTCGGTCGATGGCTTCCGTAGCCGCATCCTCCGTGCTCACATCCAGCGTCCAGATCTCCTGGCCGTTCTCATTCTTTACGAACTTTGTCTCCAGCCCCATCTCGCGCAGGGAGATTTTGGGGATATTGATTTCCAGCACCTGCCCCTCGTTTGCCCCCACCTGCAGCCGCATGGCTCCGATTCCGGTAGCGTCCAGATTTAAGTCCTTAATAGCAAACGGCGGAGTCCCATATTTCGACACATCCAGCGTCATCTCAAAACCATTGACTGCCTTGAGCGTCACCAGATTGTCCTTAAAGGAGGCAGTGACATCCTTGGGAAATCCGCCCTTATTGGCATCCAATGTCATCTCCACCTTATACTCTCCTGTCACTGGATCTGTGTCCACTTTCAGTTCGTCTATCTCGTACACCTTCTTCTCCACCTCAGAAGAATAGGAATATACCTTGACCTTAAGATTAGCCGCGGTCGTGCTGGCGTCCACATATCCCTTCAGGGAAAATTCCCCATTCAGCAGCCTCTGCCCATTGAACTCCGTGCTGTCCGCTACCCTGGTGATTTCCGCCGTCAGCTGCTTGACCTCGTCCTGAATGACTTCCCTGTCGCTGTCGGATTCCACCCCATTGGCAGCCTTCATGGCAAGCTCGTTCATGCGCTGCAGCATCTCGCTGATCTCAGACATGGCCCCGTCGGCGGTCTCGATGATGGAGACGCCGTCGCTGGCGTTCTGGTTGGCCATGGAGAGCCCCATGAGCTGGGCGTTCATCCGCTTTGCCATGGCGAGCCCGGCGGGATTGTCCTTGGCGCTGTTGATCTTCAGGCCCGAGGACAGCCTTTGCAGGGACTTGGCCACTGCGCTGTCATTGTTGGCCAGATTGTTGTTGGTGATCATTGCGGCTACATTGTAATTGATTCTCATCTCTTAAACCATGCCTTTCCTGTCGCCTGCGGCTCCGTGCGCGCATCCCTGGCGCTGCGCAGGCTCTTATTTGCAAGACGCATCCGTTCGTCCCGTGAATCCTTAGGAATATTCCTCATGAGGCGGTCTGCACCACAGAGTGCAGGAATACCTTTGCCACCTGATAGAGCTCGGCGCTGTCCGTGGGGGTATGCTCGCCCGATTTGATCAGTTCCGGCATCCTGGCCTCCGAAGTTATGGTGGTGATATTGCCCACCTCCCAGCTCTTCTGCGCTTCCTCTTTAAAAGTATCGGCTATCTGCCGCAATTTCATTAGTTCCACTTTTCCCTCGCCGAACATCATGCCGTGAACCTGGCCATTCTGCAGATAGAGACGGGCCTGCATATGCGCTTCCTCGGAGAGCGTCACGCCCACGGTGACTGTGCCTTTCTCCTGGCTCCCCTTGTCCAGGGTCAGATGCACCCTGGTCAGCGTATCGCCCACATAGACGGGCAGATAGTACTCCTCCCTCTTGGCCAGGGCCGCCGCCACGGTGAGCTGCTTGTGGTTCAACTGCATGTTGCGGACGTCCACGCTGCTGTCGGCCTCCGCGAAGGTGGCTTCCTCCACGGATTCCAGGGCAGCCTCGGTCATCCGGCCGTAATCCTCCACGAATTCCTCCATATTGTCCAGCTTCCGCCACAGCGCGGCGGAACCGGTCTCCTCCGCCGCTGGTTCCGGCTGGGGCTTCTGGGCTCCCGCCCCCGACTTGCTGGCCAGCATGGCCATCAAATCGTTCATGGAATACTGCTCCTTCTTCTTCGCGGGCTTCCTGTCGGCAATCTCGAAGAGATTGTCCACGCCGTGGTTCAGCGCCTGGGCGGCCATGAGATTGTCCGCGCTGGAGGGCAGCGCCCCCCTCTGCAGCATGGACACGCTCTCCTTGTCCGCGGCGCTGACTGCCTGCCTCTGCTCTTCCAATTGGGTCTTGTTGTATTCCCTGGTGGCCTCCGCATCGGACGACACATCCGTAATCACATCATTGGCCGCCTTGACCAGCGCCTCGGAGACGGCTTCCGCATGGGAGCTGGCCGCTGTCTGAGCCGCCGGTGCTTCCGGCTGGAGCGCTGCCGCCCGGGCGCCTGCTGCCATCTGGGCGGCTGCCGCAGCCGCCTGGGTAGCCCCGGGTGCCTGAGCAGCCCGCTCTGACGAGGCAGAGACCGCTGCCCCTGTATCCCGGGAGGCCCCGGCGGACATGGCCGAAGCTGCTGCCGGATTCTCTTCGCCGACGGCTGTCCGGGCCACGTCCGTCCGTCCGGCGGCACTGTCCGCCCCGGAAGGTCTGCCCTCCGCCGCGGCCTGGCCTCCGGGCCTGTTCGCCTCCCGCAGCCGCGCCTCCAGCCCGGCCTCCTCTATGGCGGCCGCCGCATTGGCCTCACGGATTTCCCGCACAGTCTTATTGAACGCCTTGGAAATCTGGGCCGATATGCTCTCCCCCTTGCGCATGAGCTTAAGCCTGTCTCCGGTCTCATCCGACACTCTCATGTCCAAAGGCCTGTTCCTGCTGCTCTGCAGCGCGGAGAGCAGATTGGAGAAGTGAATCTCCGTCTGGGAGTTCACCAGAGCGCCCACCGCGGCGCCCTCCGCCTTCTCCAGCTGGCGCACCAGGCGGTAGATGCCGATGTAGCTCTCCCGCTCCTCCGGCGTGATCTCATTGTTGCGCTCCAGGCCGTACAGGAACCGGCTGTAGCTGTCCGCCTCCTTCTTGTACTCCGGCGGCAGTGTCTTGAAATACTGCTCCAGCTCCCCGAAGCTCTTCTCCAGGGGATTGAAGCCGTCCCGGATCATCTTCAGCGTGGCCGCAGGGGTCAGCTTCTCCAGGACGCCCTGCACCTGCCTGTCGGCATCCCTGACGGCCTCCAGGTTATGCAGGTTCATCTCCATCTGGTTGTAGCCCAGGATCCTCACGGCCCTGCGGTTTTCGTCTGTCAGCTCCACGCCCAGATCCTTCAGGATATGGTCCACGCTGGCAAAGGCCTTGTCGATGCTGTCGCCCAGGTCGCTCCTGGGTCCTGTCATCAGCTTCTCGTAGCTGGCCTGTGCCTTCTCATAGGCGGCCTGCATCGCCTTGCCTTCGTTATAGATGGTCTCCAGGGACGCCGAGCCCTCTCCCTTGGCGAACATGCCCAGCACGTCCGCGGGGAGCCCGGGCAGCTGGCCCGCCACATTGCTGGCCTTCTGGTAGTTCTGGTATTTCTCCACAGCCATGTTGTCCCTGGGGAAATACTGGTTGGCCAACTGGTACTCCGCCCGCTTCAGGGCCTCGATCAGCTCCACCATAGGCTCCGTGTCGATGGAAAATCCGCTGCGCAGCAGCCGGACGTTCACCTCCGCGGACATCCGCAGGCGCACCTCCTCCAACTGCCTCCTGGCGGTGATGTCCCCCACCGTGGCCTCCCAGAGCTCGCTGCTGTGGTAGAATTCGGAGATGGCCGCCGCCCGCTCGTACAGGTTCCCGCCGCTCTCCCCGAAGGAGGCATGGACGGGATCCTTGCCCTCCGCCACCGCGGCGGCCGCCGCTTTCGCGAACTTCTCCTCCGTCATGGGCAGCTCAATCCCCTGCAGCGCCTCCAGCCTTTTTAAGTTCTCCGCGGTCAGGGGCAGGCCCTTGTCCAGGAGCCATGCCGCGTTCATGCGGCTTTTCTCGTTCACCTGGCCTCCCGCCTGCTCTATGATCCGGTCGATCTGCCCCTGGAGCCCGCTGTCCTGGCCCCGGCCCGCGCTCTGGGCGTAATACCCCTGCACGTCCTCCGCGTAGAACTTAGCCGAATTCCCGCCTCTGTCCGCGCCGCTGCTCTGGGCCAGATAAAGGTTCCAGATCTCCGCCTCCATCTCATTGTCTATCAGATAATTGTAGGAGCCTTCCCCCAGAGGGGCCAGCTCCGCATTCATGGCCCAGGCCCGGGACACCGCGGAAAGGTTCTCCTTCGTCAGCGGCACGTCCGCCTCCCGGAAGCTGTCCACCACGGACCTGGCCAGCACCTCGCTGCCCAGCGCCGCCGTAAGCTTGCTCACATCCATGTCGTCCGTGTAGCCCACGATGTTCTTGCCCGCCCGGACCAGCTCCGCCTTGATCTTATCTACGATGGTCACCACATCCTCCGGATCCATCGCGCCCGGGTCGAAGCCCTCCTCCTGCATTTTGGCATAGTCTTCCTCGGACATGGTATGTGACATGACTGTCATATAGTCCCTCTGGACGGCCACGTCCACATTGCCGGCCTCCTCCTGGAGCTCGATCAGGCTCTTGCCCTTCTCGCCCCCTGCTGCCAGGATGCCGTCCTCCTGCCTGCCGAACATATCGGCGAAAGCCGTCTGCCCCATTGCCGTGGCGGATGTCTGCTGGGCCTCGCGGTTCTGCTCCGTCCGTCTGCGTTCCGCCTCCTTGATTGCTTTTTCGTTGAATGATATCTTCAAAATCGTATCTCCTATCGAAAAAATAGTGGTATGTAAAAATGTCGAAAATGAAAAAAAGAGCAGGCGCATCCCCCGCACCTGCTCTTTATTTCGGTAAAATCATGAAAAACCTTTAGCCGCACCTGCATTAAAACAGGAATATCGCCGCCCCGTAGGGAGGGATGTCCATGCAGATGGAGTAATCCTTGTTTTGGCAGGGAATTTTTTCCACCGCGACCTCTCTCTGCACTTCATTGCCCCAGCCGCCGAAGCGCGCCTCGTCGCTGTTGAGCAGCAGCTTATATTTCTTCCGGGGGGAGGTAGAGGGCACCGGCACTCTGTACCCCTCCCGCTTCACCGGGGTCATGTTCAGCACGAACAGCAGGTTCTGTGTGCCCTTGGAAGACTTGCGCACGAAGGAGTAGACGCTGTTCTCCGCATCGTCCGCGTTCATCCACTCAAAGCCGGCCCAACTGTCGTCCGCCTCATAGAGGGCGGGGTACTTGCGGTACAGCTTCAAAAGCTCCTTCACATAGGTCTGCAGCCCCAGGTTCTCCTCTTCCTGCAGAAGGAACCAGTCCAGCTCCCGCTCCTCGCTCCACTCCCGCTCCTGGCCGAAGTCCTGGCCCATGAACAGGAGCTTCTTGCCGCAGTGGCCGAACATATAGGTATAGCCCGTTCGCAGGTTGGCGTATTTGTCCTTCTTGTAGCCCGGCATCTTGTTCACCATGGAGCACTTGAGGTGCACTACCTCATCGTGGGACAGGGGCAGTATGTATTTCTCATATTCATTGTAGCTCATGGCGAAGGTCATAGCATAGTGGTTGCCCTTCCGGTACAGGGGATCCAGCTTCATGTACTCGCAGAAGTCGTGCATCCAGCCCATGTTCCATTTGAAGGAGAAGCCAAGCCCCTCCCCGCCGATGTCGCCGGACACATTGGGCCAGGCGGTGGACTCCTCGGCGATGGTGATGAAGCCGGGGTAAGTCCCGCGCACCACGGAATTGAGGTGCTTGAAGAACTCGATGGCCTCCAGGTTCTGGTTGCCGCCGTATTTGTTGGGCACCCACTGACCGTCCTTTTTGCCGTAATCCAGATAGAGCATGGACGCTACAGCGTCTACCCGAATGCCGTCTATGTGAAACTCCCGCAGCCAGAACAGCACATTGGCGATCAGGAAATTCTTCACCTCGGGCTTGCCGTAGTTGAATATCTTGGTCCCCCAGTCCGGGTGGGAGCCCAGGCGTGGATCCGGATGCTCGAAGATGCACTCCCCGTCGAATTCCGCAAGGCCATGGGCATCCGTGGCGAAATGGGCAGGCACCCAGTCCAGAATCACGCCCACGTCCATCTTATGGAGCTTATCCACCAGGTACATGAAGTCCTTCGGCCCTCCGTACCGGGAGGTGGGCGCATAGTAGCCCGTCACCTGATAGCCCCAGGAGCCGTCGAAGGGATGCTCCAGGATGCCCATCAGCTCTACATGGGTATATTTCATCTCCTTCAGATAATCCGCCAGCTTATCCGCGAACTCCCGGTAATTGTAGAAGCCCTCCGCCCCGTCGGGATGCTTCATGAAGGAGCCGACATGGCACTCGTAGATGGCCATGGGCTGCTTCTGAGCGTCTTTTCCGTCCCGGGCCTCCATCCACTTGGCGTCCCCCCAGGAATAGCCGTTCAGATCCGTGACGATGGATGCCGTTCCGGGCCTGTACTCCGCGCTGTTGGCGAAGGGGTCCGCCTTATATATCTTCCTGCCGTCCTTGGCGGTAATCAGGAATTTGTACAGTTCCCCTGTGGCCACCCCCGGGATGAAGAGCCCCCAGATGCCCACGGGCCCCAGCTTCTCCATAGGGTGCGCCTCCTCGTCCCAGCCGTTGAAGCTGCCGATTACATGCACTTCCTTGGCGTTGGGCGCCCAGACGCCGAAGTAGACGCCCTTTTCCTTTCTCTCCTCAGACAAATGGGCCCCCAGCTTCTTGTAGATGTCATAATGGGTCGCCTGGGAAAAGAGGTACTGGTCGGCCTCCGAGATGAAGACCTTCTCTGTCCCGGCGGCCTTTACCGCTGTCCCGGCGGAGGGTTTCGCCTTCGCCTTTCCCGTTGTTTTTTTTGCCGTTTTCGCAGTTGCCTTTCCTGCCATTTCTATCCCACCTTTCATGCAGCAAAATCCTTTTCGGTCAGTATAATCATATCTTCGTCATCATATCGTTTCGCCAGGAGCACATCGAAGAAATGGGCCAGCGTCTTCCTGGACGCATGGCGTATGGCCTCGTCCACAATCTGCTTCACTTCCATCACCGTCACCACATGGTCGATGGTCTGCAGCTCCTCTATCCTGGTGTGCAGAGCCAGGATTCCCAGATTGTCGATGGAAAACTCCTTCTCCCGGGCATACTGCCTCCCGAAGGCCACCAAAGAGTCATTGCTCAGCGCCTCCAGGTCGATGCGGGCCGTGAAATCGCCATACAGATCCGGCGTGCCCAGGAACAGCTTCTTGATCGCCTTCCCCGTGTCCTCCAGGACCACGATGATGCCGAAGCGCTCGTGCTGCAGCTGCCTGTGGAGCATGGCCGCCGTCTGGGGGCTCATGCCGGAGGCTTTCTGGATAATCAGCGCGCCGCTGCCCAACTGCTCCAGGGTCTGGGCCACGTCCTTCTCGTTCAGCCCCTGGCCGGACACTTTGGCCACCTTGCCTGAGAAATTGCTGTCCATCATGCGCACTTCACGCATGATGTTCTTGGCCAGCGTCAGGGTGTCCATGCCCTCCTCGCCTGTAATGATAAGGTTCCCGGTGTACGCGGCCATGCTGATGCTGTCCAGGGCTTTTACCAACTGCTCCCTGGAACGGCGGTTCTGGATGAAAGGGGCGAAAAGTTCTTTCTCCTCACGGGTCAGGCTCCTGACTTTCGCCTGATCCCGCTCTATGGTCGTTTTTTCGTCTGTTTCCGTCTGTTTTTCTGTCTTTCCTGTTTTTGGCCTACCTGTCCGGGCAGGATGCTCCCTCTCCTCGGCTTTCTCTATCTGTTCCTGGATTTCTTCTATCTCTCCGATGATGTCGTCGGGCTCTGTGCCATCCGGCGCATATGTGTATTCCGAACTGCCCTCCAGGTCGGCCGCCTCGTCATATATGGCCTCACCGTATTCGCCTTCCATGGTTTCCGGCGCATCCTCTGCTCCGGCTTCCTCTATGTATTCCGTTTCGTCCGCGTATACGGCTTCGCCCTCATATGCACCTTCTTCTGCATATCCCGGCTCACCCGCGTATGCACCTTCCTCCGCATATCCCGGCTCACCCGCGTATGCGGCCCCCTCCGCATATCCTGGCTCGCCCTCATATGCACCTTCCTCCGCATATCCCGGCTCGCCTGCGTATGCACCTTCCTCTGCATATCCCGGCTCGCCTACGTATGCACCTTCCTTCGCATATCCCGGCTCACCCGTGTATACGGCTTCCTTCGCATATCCCGGCTCACCCTCATATGCACCTTCCTCCGCATATCCCGGCTCGTCTGCGTATGCACCTTCTTCTGTATATCCCGGCTCGCCCATATATGCGGCCTCCTCTGCATATCCCGGCTCACCTGCGTATGCACCTTCCTTCGCATATCCCGGCTCACCCTCATATGCACCTTTCCCTACATATCCCGGCTCACCTGTGTATGCACCTTTCCCTGCATATCCCGGCTCGCCCATGTACTCCGCTGCGGCTTCCGTGGCGGCTGTCTCATCCACATCCCCGGCCTCCTCCGCCTGCTTTGTCCCGCCTTCTCCTGTATAGGCATCTCCTTCCGTCTCCGGACATACCTGCTCCTCCGGATATCCCTGTTCTTCCCGGAAGCCGGTTCCCTCCGGATTCGCCTCTCCCGATATGTATCCCGGCTCTCCCTTCGGTTCCGCCCTGCGCGGCCCTCCGGCCGCCATGCCCGCCGCGGCCTGTTCCGCCCCGTTCTCCTCCGGCCCTCCATGCGCCGCCTTCGATCCGTTCTGCCCCGCCTCTCCCTTTTCCAGCTGCTCCAGCAGACCGTCCCTGACAGTGGCCTCGAACTCCGTGAACATGGGGCCTGTCTGGCTCAGGACATGCTGGCGCACCTCCTCCTGGCATTTGGCCTCATTTTCTTTCTTGATTCGCTCCCACTCTGCCAGAATGTCCTCAATCTTCATCTGGCCCGTTATCTGCTTCTCCACAGTGGCGCTTTCGGGCAATACCATGCTGATCTGCCCGTCCGCCTCCTGGGAGAGCACTTCCGCCAGCTCCTCAGGCGAATGTCCGCCCGGTACGGTGGACTGCTCCATGTCCTGTCCAGGGGTTCCCTCCCCGGATATCACATCCTCCGGTTCTCCGGCCGCCCCTTCCGGCAGGGCCTGTTCGCCCTTCGCCTCCGCTTTCCGCTCCGGATGCGCTTCCCCGCGCCCCGCGGTAGCCGTTCCTGCTTCCTGTGCTCCCTCAGTGCCCTGCTCCGGGGCATACCGCCCTTGAGCCGCCGCCTGCTCCGGGCTATACCCCTGCCCTTCCGCACTCGACCGCCTCGGCCTATACCCAGGTCCTGCCGCTGCTCCCGGCTCCGGGCTATATCCCTGCCCTTCCGCGCTCGGCCGCCCCGGCCTGTACCCAGGCCCTGCCGCTGCTCCCGGCTCCGGGGCATGCCCCTGCCCTTCCGCAGCAGCCTCCCCATACCCGGCTCCTCCCAGTTCCAACGAAGCATCCTCCAGCTCTCCCGTGGCGCCGAAGAACACCTCCGAGTCCTCTATCTCCTCCTCCGTGAAATTCTGGTAACCGCCGTCCTCCGGCATGCCCGCCATCCGGGCGTCTCCCCGGCCCGGTTCCCCCGCGGCCTGCACCCCGTGGGCCGTTCCGTCGGCTCCCAGCACCTCCTGGAGCCCTGCCGCCAGCTCAGCCTGCAGGTTGATGGTATTGTACTGGCCCACGTCCACGGTCTTCACCTGGATGTCCAGCTCCTCCCCTGCGCCCTGACCGGGAACGTTGTCCTGCGGCAAAGCCTCCTGCATCTCTTCTTCCAGCCGACCATCCTCTGACGGCCAGCCGTAATCACCCTCCTGGCCCTCCATGGGCTCCTCTCCATAGACCGCCTCTTCCCCGTAGCCCTCCTGGTATTCCGGCTCCATTTCCTCCCCGGGCTCCTCAAAGCGGCGGTCGTACACCTCCTGCTGGGCCGGCGTCAGCGGCTGGTGGAGCATCTTCAGCTCCATGGCCTTGACCACATACTTCCCTTCGCCGAACCACAGGATCAACTCATCGCATTCCTCCACACAGCGGGTCCCCAGCCCCACCCTGTGGTATAGATAGGCCAGCTCATAGGCCCATTTCTCCCTGTAGTCCCTCTTCTTCAGTTCCTCCAGCACGCCGATCCGCTCCTCCAGGCTCACCTCCTGGGCTTCATAGAGCTTGTACTGCAGGATATAGCGGCCGGTGTCCCTAGGGGCCACCTGCGTGAATTCCTTGAAATAGTTCAGAGCCTGCACGAATTCCTCCGTCTTGATGCACAGCTCACAGAGGGAGTAGCAGATTGTCCTGCCGCCGGGCCTCCTCTCATAGGCCAGCAGCAGCATGTTCTTCGCGTCCTCATAACGCCTGTTTATCTTATATACGTCGCTTATGGTACAGAGCATCATCACGCTCTTCACCCTGCGCCAGTCGATGGTGTCCGCGATCTCGGCAGCCTGCGCATAATTCCCCTGTCCTATCAGGGACTTTATTTCATCCGATTTTACTTTATATTCATATTTATCCAAGGTAATACGCCCCTATCCCTAATGGCAATCTATAAATAAGCCTCTTCCCATACCTCCGGCCATTATTCTCTAGTGTAACATAGCCAATATACAGATGTCAAAAATAAAAGACAAAAATAAAAAAAGAAAAATCACAGCCTGTCCGACAGTTCCGCGAACTGCTCCAGCGTCAGCGCCTCTCCCCGTATCATGGCGGGAAGCCCCATCTCCTCCAAGATTCCTGCCACCCGCTCCCTGGAGGCCGAAAGCCCCGGCGCGTTCCCCAGGCTGTTGGCCAGGGTCTTGCGGCGCTGGTTGAAGGAGGCCCGGATGACGGTGAACAGCTTCCCCGGGTCGGCCGCCTGAACGGGAGGCGTCCCGTACCTGGTCAGGCGGATCACGGCGCTCCCCACGTTAGGCCTGGGGATGAAACAGTTGGGCGGCACATTGGCCACCACCTCCGGCCTGGAATAATACTGCACCGCCAGCGAGAGGGCCCCGTAATCCTTGGTGCCGGGGACGGCCTGCATGCGCTCCGCCACCTCCTTCTGCACCATCACCGTAATGCTCTCCAGAGGCGCGCCGCCCTCCAGCAGGCTCATGATGATGGGGGTGGTGATATAGTAGGGGAGGTTCGCAACCACCTTCACCGGGCGGCCCTCCCCCCGGACGCGGATTGCCTCTTCCACGTCCAGCTTCAGGATATCCTCATTGATGACCGTCACGTTGGAGTAGGGGGACAAGGTCTCCTCCAGGATGGGGATCAGGTTCCTGTCGATTTCTACCGCTACCACCTTCCCCGCCCGCTCCGCCAGAAGCTGGGTCATGGTGCCGATGCCCGGTCCGATCTCCAGCACGCAGTCCTCCCCGGACACTCCCGCAGCGTCCATGACCCGCTCCAGCACGTTGGGGTCTACGAGGAAGTTCTGTCCGTATTTTTTCTGAAATGTAAAATTATGCCTCTGCAGCACCTCGATGGTGTTGCGGGGAATTCCCAGATTCGCCATTTTCTTCTTCCAATCCCTGTTCCGGTCATGCATCAGCCGGGCCGCGCCCTGCCGGATGCCGTCCTATTCCGCTGCTGTCCTCTCCCGCAGGAAGGCCAGCGCCTGTGTCAGATCCTCCAAAATGACGCAGCTCAACCGCCGCATCTCCTCGTCCGGCGCAATCATGTCCGGCACCATGATGGGGCACATCCCCGCCCTGTGGGCGGAGCGGATGCCGTTGGGGGAGTCCTCGATGGCATAGGTCTCCCCCGGCTCCACCCCCAGCCTCTCGCAGGCCAGCAGATAGATGTCCGGCAGTGGCTTGGAATGCTCCACCATATCCCCGCCCACTACTACAGAGAAATAGTCATCCAGCCCCGTGTGCTTCAGGTGGCTGAGGACGGATTCCCTTTTGGTGGAGGATGCCAGCCCCACCGCGTACCCGGCGCTTTTCAGCCACTCCAAGATTTCCCTCACGCCCGGCTTCACCGGAATGCCGTTCTTGCCCACATAGTCCCGGAACCATGCGGCAGTGTGCTCCCGAAACAACGGATAGTCGAAGTCCTCCCCGTAGGCATCGAAGACCACCTGCCTGCTGTCATTGGCGTTCAGGCCGATGACAAGGGGAAAGACCTCCTCCATCTTAGGCAGCCCCCACTTTTCGGCCACCTCCATCCAGGCCTGCATGCACACTGCCTCCGTGTCGAACAGGACGCCGTCCATATCGAATATCACTGCTTTCATCCTTATACCCCCTTTCGCTTCTCAGCGCCATACCATAATAACCGAAAAGGTGCAAGCAAAGCGCAGAGAGCGCGCTTGGAAGAATGCCCGCACTTTGGGCATTCTTAGAACTCACACTTTACTCCACATACGCGAAATCCTCCAGGAAATGGATACAATTGTACAGCACCAGCACGTCCATGCCGCCCTCCGGTTCATATTCCTCCATGAATTCGAACAGCCTGCCCCTGAAATACCTTGGATCCAGCACATAGATCTTCTCATAGTGGGGAATCAGCAGGGGGATGAAGCAGTTGGCATAGGAATCCTTGATGACGAACAGGGTGTGGTGGTTGGGATAGCCTGTCTCGATCTCCACGAAGGCATGGTTGTCATCCAGGAAGAACCCGTACTTGTTCTTCGTGTCCAGATGGGAGGCCTCGTAACAGGTGTCCGTCTCCTCCTTCAGGTCGTAGGTCACCTTCAGGGGGCGCTTTAAGGTCTCTGGGAAATAATAGATGGAATCCCCTGCCATGTCCAGGTTCACCTTGGCCTGCAGTGTCCCCAGGAACCCCTCCGCCGCCAGCTCCATATCCTCCGCGCCGTAGCGCCCCCCGCGCCGCCCCGTGTAGGCCGCCCAGGCATCATAGCCGTATGCCGCCCCCAGGGACGTCCAGTGGTGGTCCGTGCGGTAATAAATCTCCTCCTGCGCATGCTCCTGCAGGACTGTGTACACATCTATGAAATGCTCCTCTCCCACATGGCGCTCCACCTGGTCCAGAAGCTGCTTCTCGTCATAATAGGGTGCAAACTTCGGCAGCTTGTCCGTGAGGATATTGTCCGCCGTGGGCACCAGCATCACCCCCGCGTCCCACTCCCAGACCAGCTTATCCAGCAGCGCGATTTTCTTGGACTCCTGCACGGCAGAGTAGTCCCCGGGCAGATGCCTCTCTATCAGATAGCCGTCGGAGCCCAGATAGACCCCGCCGATCTCCTTTTCCTGCAGCACCAGGTCCATGTAGGTCTTGATCGCCACCCATTTGTCCCGGCTGACGAACTGATCCGTCAGGTAGGCCTCATACTTCTCCGTATAGTCCTCCCGCAGAAGTGCCTCCAGGGAAAATTCCGGCCTGGCGGCCAGCACCCTGTTCTCCGTCTCCGAAAAAAGGCGGTCCTTCTGTATCAGATCCGCCGCGGTGAACACCACGATGACAGACGCGATGACGATTATGGTAAAAAGAGCGCTTCTCTTCTCATTCATGTGCAATCATTCCTTTTTGACTCATTCGGTCAATCGCTTCCGGATCCTAAAAGCGAAAATAGAGGAAAGGGTTGTAGGACGCGTCCACAATCCCCGCGATGCTCAGCAGAAGCAGGCCCGCCGGGATGAACTTCTCTCCGAACCGGTACAGGGCGATATGGAAGCCCATCCGGGAACCTCTCAGATACTCCGTCAGCTTGTGGGTCAGGGGCGTGGACGCCACCAGGGCCACCAGGAACAGAATCAGATACTGCCTGCCCAGATAGATGCCCTGCCTGTCGAACAGGCTCACGCCCGTCCCCGTCATGGCCTTCACATAGCTCCAGATGCCCGCCGGCGTCTCCAGGGCGAAGAGCACCCATCCCGCCAGCGCCACCAGCAGCGTGTACAGGATGCCGATTCCCTTGGGCAGCCATGCCAGGAGCCGCCCCAGGAACAGTTTCTCCAGCATCAGGGCGAAGGCGAACCACAGCCCCCACAGCAGGAAATTCCATCCCGCTCCGTGCCAGATGCCCGTGAGCATCCATACCACCAGGATGTTCAGCAGCTGCTTGGGCAGCCCCCTCCTGCTGCCCCCCAGGGGAAAGTACACATACTCCCGGAACCAGCTCCCCAGGGAGATATGCCATCTGCGCCAGAACTCCGTCACGGAGGCCGAGATATAGGGATAGTTGAAGTTCTCCGGGAACCGGAAGCCCAGCATCCGCCCCAGGCCGATGGCCATGTCCGAATAGCCGGAGAAATCGAAATAGATCTGGAAGCCGAAGGCCACGATGCCCAGCCAGGCCGTGAGCATGCTGATCCTGCGCAGGTCCATGGCGCTGACGAAGGCCCAGAGCTCCCCGATGTTATTGGCCAGCAGCACCTTCTTCCCCAGGCCCATGCAGAACCGCTTCAGCCCCTCGCTGACGTCGGGAAGCGTAATCCTGCGGTGATGCATGGATTTCTCCACATCCCGGTACTTCACGATGGGCCCGGCGATGAGCTGGGGGAACATGGCCACGTACACCCCGAAGTCCAGGAGGTTCCTCTGCACCTTAGCCTGGCCCCTGTACACATCGATGGTGTAGGACATGGTCTGGAAGGTGTAGAAGGAGATGCCGATGGGCAGCCCCAGGGAGAGCAGCGGGACCTTTGTGCCCAGGACCGCGTTCACGCTCCCAATCAGGAAATCCGCGTATTTGAAGAAGCACAGCACCCCCAGGTTGATGACCACCGAGGACAATAACACCAGCTTCGCCCCTCGCTTCCCCCGAAGCCTCTCCAGCAGCCGCCCGTGGACATAATCCACCACCGTGGAGAAGAGCATCAGCAGCACGTACACCGGCTCCCCCCAGGCATAGAAAATGAGGCTCCCCAAAAAGAGGATGAGGTTCTTCATCCTCTCGGGAACCAGATAATACAATAGGAAGAACAAAGGCAAAAAACGGAAAAGGAACACGATGCTGCTGAAAACCATTCCTGTATACTCCTATACTACGCGTCGGGGCTCCCCTTGGGACCAGCCTTTTCTCAGGGCAGCTTGGCGCGGACGGCCTCTATCACCTTGTCGTTTCTCTCCTGGCACAGGGCGACTACAGCCTCTTCGCCCTCTTCCTCCGCCTGGGTGGTATCTCCGCCCAGCTGCACGAACATCACATAGCTGCCAATGGTCTCCACCCGTGAGGCCTGAATCTTCCCCAGGTTCATGGGATACTGCATGGTGTCGCTGACCTTGGCCTCCCGGTAAGCCTCCAGGGCCTCCCGTACCGCCTCCACTTTATCATCTTTCGCCCTGATAATCAACAGGGTATCCACATGGGCGCTCATCATGGGCATCTCCGCCATGTAGTCCTCGTACATGTCGGCCGAAATCCCGAAGCTCATCTCCAGCATGTCCGGCTCCAGCGCCATATCCGGCCAGTAGCCCCCTTCTTCCGCCGCCTCCACCGCCGCGGCCTTCAAATCCTCCATCTCCTGGCTCCAGCCCTCCGCCGCGCCCTCCGGGGCATCCCCGCCCTCCGGCTCCCGGGCCTCACTGCTGTCGGCGGAATCCGACTCCTCCGGGGCAGCGCTTTCTTCCGGAAGGCTTTCCTCCGGAGCGCCCTCTGTGCCCTCTGCGCTCTCCGTGCTCTCCTGGACGCTGCTCTCTCCAGAACCTGAGGAACTCTCCTTCCCTCCGTCCCCGCCGCATCCCGCAAGCAGGAACGCCAGCGCCACCGCACACAATGCAACCAATCTCTTTTTCATCATCATTGACTCCTCCTGTTTCTGAAAATCCAAAGGATTTCTTTTTGACTAGTCTGTCCCTATCCGGATTTTCTACACGCATTGTAACACAATTTCTGCCAAAAGAAAAGCCCGCATTGCCAAACTGCAGGACGGCGCACGATACCTTTCCCTAATGTGCGCGCATTCCTGTTGCTTTTTCCACATAGATAAAGTATGATGGAGTCAACATCGGGAGACTGATCAGAACGGTAACGCCGCGGAGGCGCCGCCCTTTAGCGCTGTCGCGCAGCGGGTTGTACTGCAAATTTAACCGGTGCGCAGTATAAATTAAGGAGGAACGCATATGAAAAGTGATTCTTTTCGCAACAAAAGGAACGGTTTCGAGACCATGGACGGCGGCATGGACGGACAGGGCCCCAAGGGCAAAAATCCCGCCGGAAAAATCGCGGGCATAGTGGCCGCAGTGGTGGTCCTGGCGGTGCTGGCCCTGAACTCCACCTATGAGATCAAGGAGCAGGAGCAGGCGGTGCTGATCACCCTGGGCCAGGCCCAGGCCGTGTCGGAGCCCGGGCTCCATTTCAAGATACCCTTCATCCAGCAGGTGAGGAAGGTGAACACTACCATCCAGGGCTTCGCCATCGGCTACAATTCGGAGAACGACGAGGTGGACGAGGATGAGTCCCTGATGATCACATCGGACTTCAACTTCATCGATGTGGACTTCTACGTGGAATACCGCTACAGCGACCCCGTAAAGGCCTTGTACGCCTCCAAGGCCCCGCTGGACATCCTGCGCAACATCAGTCAGAGCTGCATCCGCACCGTAATCGGCAGCTACCCTGTGGACGATGTGCTGACCACCGGTAAGAACGAAATCCAGGCCTCCATCAAGGAGATGATCCTAAAGCGCCTGGAGGATCAGGACATCGGCATCCAGCTAGTGAACATCACCATCCAGGACTCCGAGCCGCCCACCGTGGAGGTCATGGAGGCCTTCAAGGCAGTGGAGACCGCCAAGCAGGGCAAGGAGACGGCCCTGAACAATGCCAACAAATACCGCAACGAGCAGCTCCCCTCCGCCCAGGCCAAAGCTGACGGCATCATCAAGGACGCGGAGGCAAAAAAGACCGAGCGCATCAACGAGGCCACTGCCCAGGTGTCCCGCTTCAACTCCATGTACCAGGAGTACATCAAGAACCCCGCTGTCACCAGACAGCGCATGTTCTACGAGGCCATGGAGGATGTGCTGCCGGACCTGAAGGTCATCATCGAGAGTCCCAACGGGAATACCCAGACCATCTATCCGCTGGAGTCCTTCACCGGGACCCAGGAGGATGAGGAGGCCGAGGGGCAGCAGGCTCAGCCGCCCGCTTCCGGCCAGAGCCCAGTACAGGGCAGTTCAGTACAGGACAGTTCAGCCGCACCGCAGAACGGCACAGATGAGATAGCGGAGGACTGACGACCTGCTCCAGATGCCAGGTGCGCGGGCATCATAAATATGACCATGGATCAAGTCCTAAAAATGGCAGACGAAAATCCAGCCTCTGCCGGGCAACCGTGCCAGAATGGCAGAATGAAACCGGAGGTATATATATGAAAATCGCAAAGAGAGTCCTTTTAATCGTAGTATTGTTCGTACTGTTGGTGGCCGGTACGTCCAGCATCGTCATCACCAGGGAAAACGAGTACAGCCTGGTGCGCCAGTTCGGAAAGATAGACCATGTGGTGGGGACGGCGGGAATCAGCTTCAAGATTCCCTTCATCCAGAGCGTGGACACCCTGCCCAAGCAAATCCTGCTCTATGACCTGCCCTCCTCGGATGTCATCACCAGCGACAAGAAGACCATGATCTGCGACAGCTACATCCTGTGGTACATCGCAGACCCTCAGAAATTCGCCCAGACCTTGAACTCCTCCATCACCAACGCGGAGGGCAGGCTGGACGCCATCGTGTACAACTCCACGAAGAACGTCATCAGCAGCACCACCCAGGACGATGTGATCTCCGGGCGGGACGGAGAGCTGTCCGCCGCCATCATGGCCAACATCGGCGGCTCCCTGGACCAGTACGGCATCGAGCTTCTGTCCTTCGAGACCAAGAAGCTGGACCTCCCCGGCGACAACAAGGCCGCCGTGTATGAGCGCATGATCTCCGAGCGGGACAACATCGCCGCCACCTACACCGCGGAGGGAAGCTCCGAGGCCCAGATCATCCGCAATACCACGGACAAGGAGGTGACGGTGCTGCTGTCCGAGGCGGAGAAGGACGCGGAGATTCTGATTGCGGAGGGCGAGGCCGAGTACATGCGGATATTGTCCGAGGCTTACCGGGACGAGTCCAAGCAGGAATTCTACTCCTTCGTCCGCAGCCTGGACGCGCTGAAGGCCTCCCTGACCGGGAAGAACAAGACAGTCATCCTGTCGCCGGATTCGCCGATTGCGCAGATTTTCTATACAAGATAGCCTGGCAGGGGGCCTGGTTTGAAAGGATGTGGTTTTATGTGGGAAGAACTGGGAATCAGCAGCGGAACGGCCGTCATCGTGCTGATTGTGCTGTATTTCATCATCAAGTGGGCCGTGAAGAACGGCGTGAAGGAAGCCTATCGGGATATCAGCCGGAAGGAAAAGGCTGGATTGGACAGCGGCGAAGAAGGAAGCGGGTTCCAGGAGCGTTCTGTCCAGAACGAGTTATAGTAGGTTCCTGTGCCGGAGCCGTTCAGGAATGGACGACCCGGCAAAAGAGAGGACAGATGCAGCTTATATGAGCCACACCTGTCCTTTATGCTGACCATCGCTTTATTCGCTATTCCACATCCTGCAGGACGGCGAAGTCCTCCTCGCCTGTGCGGATCTTGATGACCCGGCCCATGCTGTAGACGAATATCTTGCCGTCTCCGATATGGCCGGTGTAGAGGGCCTTCCTGGCAGCCTCCACCACGGTCTCCACGGGAATCTTGTCCCTGTCCTTCACGAACTTGCCGATGCGGGGTCCTAAGATCTTCGCGCCGCTCAGGGCACAGATGCCGCCCACCATGTGGATGGCGCAGGAGTCCGCGAAATCGTGGGAGCCCGTCTGGGAAAGCCACCCGCCGCCCCAGATCCAGTGGGCCTCTATGGGGTAGATCAGGGCGGATATCACTGCGGAATAGATGCAGTAGGAAAGGAACTTGGTCCGCTCCGCCACTTTTCCGCTGTCCGCACGCCCAAGGGGGGGCTAAATTTAGTGAGGTTTATAGATGATAAAACGGCAATATTCTTTCTCCCCAACGCTCACGTCCGCTGCCTTCCGGAATCCCAGCTTTTCGCACAGCTTTATGGACGGCACGTTCCCCGGCTCCACCAGGGCCTGTACCTGCTCGAACTCCAGGGCGCTCCAGCCGTAAGCCAGGACAGCCCTACAGACCTCCTCCGCATAGCCCCTGCGCTGCCAGGGCACGCCGATGATGAAGCCCAGCTCCGGCTCATCGAAGCCCTCTCGGTAGGAAAAGCCCGCCCTGCCAATGACGGCGCCGCATTCCCGCTCCACCACGGTCCATACGCCGAAGCCGAAGAAGGTGTAGACCTTTTCAATGTAATCCCGGACGTACTGCCGCTCCTCCTCCACGTCCGGATACAGGCCCTCCATGTATTCCGTGATGGCCGGGTGGCTGTAGATTTGATAGAAAGCGTCCACGTCCCCGGGAACGGTCTCCCGAATCAGGCACCTGGCCGTCCCCAGGATGTTCCAGGGCATGCCCTTAAGCCTCCTGAAGACCCGCTCCACATATTCCGCCTCCAGATCCTCCGGATCCTCCACTGCAAAGAGGAATTCGGAGAAATCCTGATCCTCGTTGCCCGGGTGTAGGTAGACCAGCACTGCCCTGCCCCGTTTTTTCAACCCTCTTGCCGTCTGCGCGTCATCGGTCACGTACAGCACACCCCGCTGCCCTTCTGTCTCAATCTCTATTTCCTTGCAATAAACCACTCCCACTCACTCCCCCCATGCCTTCTCCGGCGGCACATACAGCAGAATTCTTCTGTTGTCAAGGACAATCGATGCACTGGTGCAAGTCCGGAAGAATGCCCGCGCTTTGGGCATTCTTCTGTGTGCAAAGATTTTCTAAGACTGTGTATTTTACAGCCTTGAAAAATCTTTGCACACTACCCTCTTTACGATGTCCCTCTTTTCGGGTACAATAGGTTAGATATATTACAGGAACCGCTTCGCGAACCCTGTAATCAAATATTATACACCATTTCAATGAGAAAGGACATCAGATTATGGCACAAAATCCTGTAGTAACCATCACTATGAAAGACGGCGGCGTCATCAAGCTGGAGCTGTACCCCGAGACCGCGCCGATCTCCGTGAACAATTTCATCAGCCTGGTCAAGAAGAGCTTCTATGACGGCCTTGTCTTCCACAGGGTCATCAATGGCTTCATGATCCAGGGCGGCTGCCCGGACGGCACAGGCATGGGAGGCCCCGGCTATTCCATCAAAGGCGAGTTCGCCCAGAACGGCGTCGCCAACAGCTTAAAGCACACAGAGGGCGTGCTGTCCATGGCGAGGTCCATGCACCCCGACTCCGCCGGAAGCCAGTTCTTCATCATGCACAAAAACGCGCCCCATCTGGACGGGGGCTACGCCGCCTTCGGGAAGGTGGTCGAGGGGATGGATGTGGTGAACCGCATCGCGGAGACGGCCACAGATAATTCCGACAGGCCCCTGGAGCCCCAGATCATGCAGAGCGTCACGGTAGATACTTTTGGAGCGGAATATCCGGAACCGGAGAAAATCTGAGCACGGCCCATTATCTCCTGAATTCCTCTTTTCCCGCACAGCTTATTTGGGAATTTACGTGTAGAGATATGCTGGCAGATGCCGCAATTGGAATAAGGGACGATAATGGGTTCTTTGCCATAGGCTTTTCCGCATTCACACTTTGTTCACAATTCATTCAAGTATTTTTAAATTGCAAATCATTGTTTAGACATCTCTCTCCCCTATACTATATTTATCGACAACGCAAGCCACAGTTACTGTTTACTAAATAACTTTTTCATAATAATGCCAAGGGACTCCGGTTCCTTGGCATCCTCCCTTTTAGGGAGATTCTCCCTTTTTTAGGGGGGCTTCTCCCTTTCTAGGCAGATTTTTCCTTTTCTTGAGGGATACTCCCTTTCCGGGAGCATTTTGTCACAGCCTGGGATACAGCTCCTGGAAGATTGCGTCCATCAGCGGTTTCCCATCCCTGCACTCCGCCACCGTGGAAATCACGGCGTCCTTGTCCCGCAGTATGATGGAGAGCTGCAGGTACTTGCCGTCCGCCCGGAAAGACCCGTGAGGCCCTCCCCAGAACAGATAGCCATAGCCGTAATCCTCCTCCAGGCCGGTTGGGACCTGGGCCTTCAGGCTCTCCGCCACCCAGTCCGCGGGAACCAGCTGCTTTCCCTCCCACATGCCTTTCTGCAGATACAATACCCCCAGCTTATGCAGCTCCGACAATGTGAGGAACAGGCCTCCGGCCCCGAAGGTATATCCCAGCGGGTCTGTCTCCCAGGTAGGGCGGCGGATGCCCATAGGGCGGAAAAGCCGCGGCGTCAGGTAGGAAACCAAATCGCAGCCCGCCCTGCGCTGGATCAGCACCCCTGCCAGGTAGGGGCCCACATTGTTGTAGACGAACTTGGTCCCGGGACGGCAGGTGAAAGGAAAGCCCAGGGACATCTTCACCCAGTCATCCTGCTCATACAGCGGGCGCTGGGCCCCCATCAGCCCTGCCTGCTCCTGCCCCAGGCACATGGTCAAAAGGTCTCTCACAGTGGCCAGCTCCAGGTACTCGCCCACCTGCTCAGGCAGATCCTCCGCAAAAGCGTCCACCAGCCTCTCCTCCAGGGACAAAAGCCCCTCCCTGGCTGCTATCCCTACCGCCGCCGAGGTGAAGCTCTTGCTGGCGGAATACACATTGCGGCGGCACTCGTCGTCCCACAGATGCTTCCATATATCCCTGCCGCCCTGGCTGACCTTCACCCCCAGAATCCCCGTCTTCTCCGTGCGCTCCATGAACCTTCCGATATCCATTTCCTCTTCCTCCATCGCTTTCTCTGTTTTGATGTCTCCATGGTATCACACAAAACCGTCCCTGCCAACCGGAATCCGCCCCTGGAAAAGAAAATTCCCCCCAAAAAGGGAGGATGCCAGGAGACTTGCGTCCCCTGGCAATAATTATGAAAAAGTTATTTAGTAAGCTGTGGCTGGCAGTAGCAGCTGCCTTGTTACAAGTATTAGTATAGTAAAAAGAAATGTCTAAAGAATGAGGATAAATCAAAGATTGATTGAATGATTTGTAAACAGAATATGAACGGCCGCCCGCTGCCCCCGGACGCGGAAAAGGACAGCCGCCCGCTTTGCCGGGGACTGCCCTTTCCTTCCATGTCACATTCCGTGTCAATTCATATCATCCACGTCGCTTCAAAATGCTCAGGCCTTGCCGACGGAACCGAACAGCTCCATCTTCTCCTTCACGGTAGCCTTGATGGCCTCGAAGCCGGGAGCCAGAAGCTTTCTGGGATCGAAGCCCTTGCCCTGCTGATCCTTGCCCTCTTCGATGTACTTGCGGGTAGCGGCAGCAAAGGAAAGCTGGCACTCCGTGTTCACGTTGATCTTGGCCACGCCCAGGTTGATGGCCTTCTGGATCATGTCGGCAGGGATGCCTGTGCCGCCGTGGAGCACCAGAGGCATCTCCCCGGTGAGCTGCTGTACGGCATCCAGGGTCTCGAAGCTCAGGCCCTTCCAGTTCTCCGGATATTTACCGTGGATGTTGCCGATGCCGGCCGCCAGGAAGTCCACGCCCAGATCGGCGATGGCCTTGCACTCCTTGGGATCCGCGCACTCGCCCATGCCTACTACGCCGTCTTCCTCACCGCCGATGGAGCCTACTTCAGCCTCGATGGAGATTCCCTTGCCGTGGGCTGCCGCTACCAGCTCTGTGGTCTTGGCCACGTTCTCCTCGATGGGATAGTGGGAGCCGTCGAACATGACGGATGAGAAGCCGGCCTCCATGCACTTATAGCAGTGCTCATAGGAGCCGTGATCCAGGTGCAGGGCCACGGGAACATCGATGTCCAGGTCCTTCAGCAGGCCGTTCACCATGCCTACGACCACGTCATAGCCGCCCATGTACTTGCCCGCGCCCTCGGATACGCCCAGGATGACGGGAGACTTGCACTCCTTGGCGGTCAATAGGATGGCCTTGGTCCACTCCAGGTTGTTGATGTTGAACTGTCCTACTGCATAGTGGCCGGCCTTGGCCTTTTTCAACATTTCTGCTGCTGATACTAACATGATACTTACCTCCATTTTTTATTGATAGCTATTGCCGAATACGGAAATTATATCATATATTTCCGTAAATTGGAATAGCCCGGTTACCTTTATCTACTCCGGCAGCGGCTTTACCCGGATGTCCATTCCCTTACACACATTGCGTATGGTCACTTTTGTGTGGCTGGCTGCCGCCGTTCTCGCCGTCCAGGGTCCATGCCACGGCCTCTTTGGACTCGAATGTGAGCTCCGCGGTGCGGAAGCAGTACATGGCGTTGGTGTCGATGGAGCGGTTGAGCAAAGAAATCATGATATTGCTCAGCTCGATGGGGCTCTTCGGCATCCTGATCAGCGTCACCTCGAACAGGCCGTCGTCCAGCTTCACGTTCCTGCCAGTGATATTCCTGAAGCCGCCCACGGAAAGGGAGTTGGTCACCATGCCGAAGATGAAATCGTCCTCCACCTCGTTCCCCTCCCAACTGACCTTCATGGGAAAGGAGCGTATCGAGGACAGGCTCTTCACGCCCTCCAGCAGATACGCCATATGGCCCAGCACGTTCTTCATCTCCTGCCCGGTCTCGTAGGACACGTCCGTGAACAGGCCGAAAGCGGCGATGTATACGAACACGTCGTCCACATCGTCATATCGGAAGGTGCCGATGTCGCAGGGAAAGTCACTGCCCCGCACCGCTATCTGGGCGGCCCGCACCATGTTCTTGGGCAAGGAGATGCTGCCTCCGAAGTCATTTGTGCTCCCCGCGGGGATATAGCCGATGGGCGTGCGCAGGCCGCTTTGGATCATTCCCGTCACTACCTCGTCCAGGGTGCCGTCGCCGCCGCTGCATACTATCAGTTCGTAATCCTTCCGGCGGCCCGCCACCACAGCCCTTGCGTCATCCCGCTTCTGTGTGGGCGCTACCGTGATCTCATACCCCTCCTGGGCGAAGATATCCAGTATATCAGCCAGCCTGTTCCTGACCTGGGCCTTGCCGGCTTTGGGATTGTATACAAAAAGCAGCTTTCTCTCCATAGGACATCGCCTTTATTCCCCGCTGGTGAGAAATCCCGTGATTCCGTCCAGCGCGGTCTCCTCGTCAGTCCCCTCCGCGGAAATCTCCAGGTTTTCGCTCAGGTCCATTCCCAGCGTCATCATGCCCATGATGCTCTTGGCATTCACCCTCTTGTCGCCGGACTGGATGTAGATGGAGCTTTCGTACTTGCTGGCCTTCTGCACCAGCATGGCGATATGCCTTGCCATCTGCTCCCCCTCCAGATTGATGCTGATATGCTTCTTTTTCATGAATTTGTCCTCCTTGCGCGTTTTGGCACGCATGTTCTGGTTCCATTGTCCCTATGTTACTTATAATCTTGCTTTCTCCGCCAGCTCGCTGAGCCTGCGCAGTCTATGGTTTACGCCGGACTTTCCCAGTGGCGGGTCGAAGCGCTCGCCCAGCTCCTTCAGGGGGGCATCCGGATATTCCAATCGAATCTCCGCCATCCTGCGCAGGGGCTCCGGCAGGTTCTGGAAGCCATAATGAATCCTCAGGAATTCAATATCCTCCACCTGCCTGGCTGCCGCGGTGACGGTCTTGGCTATATTGGCGGCCTCGCAGTTCACCCGCCGGTTCACGGCACCTCGCATCTCCTTCAGGATCCGCATGTTCTCCAGGTTCATCAGGGACACCGGGGCCTCGCAGACGTTCAGCAGGTTCACGATGCCGGAGCCCTCCTTTAAATAGACCACATGGTACTTCTTCCGGAGAATAATCTTGGATTCGATTTCAAAGCTCCTGATTGCTTCCTGGAGCTGCCAGGCCTTCCTCTCGTCCGTGCAGTCGAACTCCAGATGGTATGCCTTGGTGGGATTGCTCATAGAGCCTATGGCCAGGAAAGCCCCCCGCAGGAAAGCCCTCCTACAGCAGGAGTTCTTGATCAGGAGCGGGCTCACTGGCTCTTCCGGGCTTCCCAGCTTCGTAAACAGCCCCTGGAGCTCCTCCTCGTCCAATATCCTGTCCGTATCTATATTATATGTTTTTTTCAGCAATGTAAAGCCTTTTCTGGCCACAGCCTCATTTTCTGTCTGGAAGCCCAGGGTATATCCGGCTTTTCCCCCGGATTCCCCCCCGCTTCGCCCATATGCGCCGCAGAAATTCATGAGGGCGGCCAGCTCCGCTATCTGGCAATGCCTGGCGGGATTCATCCGCTTTGCCAGCTCCTTCTTCACTTCACCAGAAAATGACATGTCTATTTCCCCTGCTGCGTAATGTCGCGGTGGTACAGCTTGCAGCCGTACCCTCCCCTGCCCTTCATGCGCCGGTACAACTCCCTCGCCAGCGTGACGCTGCGGTGCTGCCCCCCTGTGCAGCCGATGGCCACCACCAGGCGGTTCTTTCCCTCTTTCACATAGTTCGGTATCAGGAACTCCAGCATGTCCGTGAGCTTCTCCAGGAAGACCTCCGCCTCCCGGAAGCCCATCACGTACTCCTGAACCTCCCTGTCGTTCCCGGTCTTGCATTTGAGCTCCTCTATATAAAAAGGATTGGGGAGGAAGCGCACGTCCAGCACAAGATCCGCGTCCGCCGGGATGCCGTGCTTGAAGCCAAAGGACATCACCGTCACCATAAGGCTGTTGTACGCCGCGTCCTCCACGAAAATGCGGTTCAGCTCCTCCTTCAGCTCCCTTGTGAGCAGGTTCGAGGTGTCAATTACATAATCGGCATGCCGGCGGATATTCTCAAGTACCTTGCGCTCAATTCTGACGCCGTCCTCCACACGCTTGTCCATGGCAAGGGGATGGACGCGCCTGGTCTCCTTGTATCTCTTGATCAGGACGCCCTCGTCAGCGTCCATGAAGAGAATCTCCAGCTTCGTGCCCAGGCTCTTAAGCTTCTCCAGAATCTTCGTGGCATCCTCAAAGCTCTGGTCGGAGCGCACGTCCAGCCCCAGAGCCACCTTGCCCACCTCGCTGCCGGGCATGGAGACCAGCTCCGCGAATTTCTCCACCAGCGACACCGGAAGATTATCCACACAGTAAAAGCCCACATCCTCCAGCATCTTCAGGGCGGTGCTCTTCCCCCCGCCGCTCATCCCCGTGACTACTACGAATCTCATAATGTCCTCCGGCCGCCCAATCCTCCGGACGGCCATGTCAACAACCCTGTCCTATCCCAAAAACACAATCTCCGGCTCCAGGTCCACCCGGAACCGCTCCTTCACCCGCGCCTGTATCTCCTCTATGAGGGCCCGCACATCCCGGGCCGTGGCGTCTCCGGTATTTATCACGAAGCCGCAGTGCTTCTCGGAGACCTGGGCGCCGCCAATCCGGTATCCGGCGAAGCCCGCCTCCATGATCAGCTTCCCGGCGAAATGCCCCTCAGGCCGCTTGAAGGTGCTGCCAGCGCTGGGGTACTCCAGGGGCTGCTTCTCCCTGCGCCTTGCGGCCAGTTCCTCCATTTTCGCCCGGATGGCCTCCCTGTCCCCCGGCTCCAGCCGGAAGGTGACCTCCGTCACCGTGAAGGCGCTGCCCCGGATGACGCTGCCGCGATACCGGAACTCCATGGTATCGTTGTCCAGCTCCATGGACTCGCCCTCCTTGCTCACCACCCGGACCTGGTTCACCACCTGGCTCATCTCTCCCCCGTAGGCCCCGGCGTTCATCACCACGCCGCCTCCTACCGTGCCGGGTATGCCGGAGGCGAACTCGAAGCCCGCAAGCCCGTGCTCCAAAGCGGCGGCCGCCACCTGCCTTAAGGTAGCGCCTGCCTTGGCGATGATATGGCATCCCTGTACGGAAATATCGCTCATCTTTTGTCCTATCTGCAGGACTACGCCCCTGTACCCGGCGTCGTCCACCAGCAGATTGCTCCCGTTGCCCAGCACAAAAAACGGTACGCCCGCCAGCCCCAGATACCGCCGCACCTTCCTAAGCTGTTCCTCGTCCTCCAACTGCACAAAGCAATCGGCAGGTCCTCCTATCCGAAAGGTAGTGTGGCCTGCCATTGGCT